>Ga0208197_1000058_pt1 | contig 143122 bp, 127 predicted proteins | sample AD_JPNNA4_MetaG_FD_184444 | JGI IMG/M metagenome (GOLD analysis project Ga0208197, IMG submission 184444) | Active sludge microbial communities of municipal wastewater-treating anaerobic digesters from Japan - AD_JPNNA4_MetaG (SPAdes) (version 2) | ecosystem: Engineered > Bioreactor >...
GTTAAGGAGCAAATTGAAGGAGTTGAAGGAGTTGAAGGTGTTGAAGGAGACCACCTTTAAACCCTTTAAACCCTTTCTTTTCAACTCTTTAAACCTTTTAAACTCTTTCAACCTTCTTTGTCAATAAAAGCAATTTCCGTAAAGAATGTTAAGGAGCAAATTGAAGGAGTTGAAGGAGTTGAAGGTGTTGAAGGAGACCACCTTTAAACCCTTTAAACCCTTTAAACTCTTTAAACTTTCTTGGTCAACTATCAAATCTTTTTTGTACCTTGTTCCTTTCTCGCTGTATTAACTTAACATTTGTTTACATGTATACTTTTAGTTTTGAACGTCTTGAAGCATGGAAAATGTCAAGATCTCTTACCCGTAAAATCTACAGTATAACCGGAAATTTTCCTGATGATGAAAAGTTTATATTAACGTCTCAAATACGAAGAGCTATCATCTCAGTGTGTTCCAACCTGGCCGAAGGTTCTTCGAGGAAAACGAAAAAAGACCAGGCACATTTCTACAACATGGCATTTTCAAGCCTTATTGAGACTCTTAATCAACTTATTATCTGTCGCGACCTGGAATATCTGGACAATAAATTATTCGATGAAATTCGAGATGACATTCATACAATATCGTTGATGATTAATAATCTTATTGTGTATGTTGAAGGGGGCAAGAAAGTTGAAGGCGACCACCTTTAAACCCTTTAAACCCTTTCAACTCTTTCAACTTTTTTATCACTATAATTTATTTCGGCAAGGAATGTTAAGGAGCAAGTTGAAGGGGGTTGAAGGAGTTGAAGGAGTTGAAGGAGACCACCTTTAAACCCTTTAAACCCTTTCAACTCTTTCAACCTTCTTCGTCACTATCTATCTCGACAAGGAATGTTAAGGAGCAAGTTGAAGGGGGTTGAAGGAGTTGAAGGAGTTGAAGGAGACCACCTTTAAACCCTTTAAACCCTTTAAACTCTTTAAACCTTCTTCGTCACTATCTATTTCGGCAAAGAACGTTAAGGAGCAAGTTGAAGGGGGTTTAAGGAGTTGAAGGTGTTGAAGGAGACCACCTTTAAACCCTTTAAACCCTTTCAACTCTTTAAACTTTCTTGGTCAACTCTTTCAACCTTCTTCGTCACCACAATCTATTTCGGCAAGGAATGTTAAGGAGCAAGTTGAAGGAGTTTAAGGAGTTGAAGAAGTTGAAGGGGGCAAGAAAGTTGAAGGCGACCATCTTTAAACTCTTTAAACCCTTTAAACTCCTTCAACCTTCTTTTTCAACCCTTTAAACTCCTTCAACCTTCTTTTTCAACCCTTTCAACTCTTTCAACTTTCTTGGTCAACTCCTTCAACCTAAAGACTTCCAATTATAACATTCATCAATACTTATTTCAATTTTCAAAAGTTAACCTTCTTTCTCCGTGGAGTTATTTTATTTCCGAATAATTTTGAACATAAGTAAAACATTCAATTATAAATTCATTAAATATTTTTACATTTGTTTTAAATTAGTTCGTAGTTAAATGCAACATTTATCATCTTAGAATAGTCCTGAGGTAAAACGGCCATGAAATGAAAAAGTACCTGTTAATATTTATATATTTTCTTATTCCATCAGTTCTCTCAGCCCAACTTACCGGGAATGGCACTTATACATCTCCATGGAGCGGAACTCTTGATCATGATATGGTATGGAGTGGTATTAAATATATCAATGGAGATATTACTATTGACAATGAAACTCTTACTATCAGCCCAGGTGCTATAATTATATTTATTGCCGAAAACGCTGATTTGATTATAACAGGTACAGGCTGTCTCGAAGCTCTCGGTTCACCCGGCAATATGATAACATTTACATCTGATGACGATAATGACGGGAATTATGGAGAAACAGGAGAGCGGTGGGGGCATATCTACTTTAACGCTCCTTCTGAATCTATACCATCAGTTATCGATTACTGTATCATTGAATATGGAGATGTTCATGCCTTTACCGATTACAAGGGCTATGGCGGCGCCATTCATACCAACTTTAGCAATCTTGTAATTTCAAACTCTATTCTGAGAAATAACTATGCATATTGGGGAGGAGCCATATTTGTTAACCAGAACAAAAATGCATCTATAAAAAATTGTTATATTTATAATAATAAATCGTGTCGGGCAGGCGGAGGCATATATTGCTGGAATGGCTCAGGCTCAGTTATTCAGAACTGTATTTTCGACAGTAATCAGTGCCTCGAACCAAGCTTATCATATTATACCGGAGGTGGACTTGCATGCCAGACAAATACTTCTACAAAAATCGTTAATTGTACCTTTGTGAATAATACATCTACTATTACCGAAGGTCAGGCACTTCTTTTACACTCGTCCCCTTATGCCAAAGTTATAAACAGTATCTTTTGGGGCTCTTCACTAAAACAGATTTACATGTACAATACAAGCGCATCAAACATTATCTATAGCGCTTACAGAGGAATAACTTATTCATCCGGGACACCTGTCAATCCTATATTGCTTAATTCTGACAATAATGCATCTGATGGACCAAATTTCGCTGCCACCGATGGCTCTGACTGGTCAATTAAATTCATTTCCCCATGCCGAGATGCGGGGATAAATTCATATACAGGCATTACAATTCCAACTACTGACTATCCGGGCAACAGCAGAATATATACAACCGATATTGGCGCTTATGAAGTGCAATACAGCAGATGGAAAACCGAACCATACGATAATTACTCATGGACTGCTCCGGGAAACTGGGAACAAGGCCTTTATCCGGGACATCCCAATGCCACAGGCGACATAGTTATTCCTTCACTTTCGTCTTCATCTGTTGCTCCCCAGGTTTCAAGCACTTCAGTTTCTTCGGGATGCTATATGCTCCTCGAACCAGGGGCAAAAGCCACTATTTCTTCCATTACAAATTACGGAACTCTAAGGCTGAAATGCAATTCCTCAAGTCTTAGTTCTCTTATAGTTGACTCATACTCGGGCAACGATGCAGAATACGAATTATACCTTTCAGGAGGTGGCAGCGAACTACTTGAAGATTATAAATGGCACTATATTTCAAGTCCGGTTACCTCTCTCTCAACCGATGTATTCACAGCGGTCACTCTCGACCTTGCTCAATATGTGGAGAGCAAGCCTTTTCTTTCCCTTCTGCAGGGATGGGTGGCATACGACGGTTATGTTTATTCGACAGGTCAGACTAACGGACCAACTTTCACCACACTTACACCGGGAAAAGGTTATAACTTCTGGGATAATGACGATAACACGTTTAATTTCAGTGGAATCCCAAATACTTCCGACTTTACGATTCAGCTTGGATATAGCGGAATGCCTTCTATGCACGGATTCAACCTTCTCGGTAATCCTTATTCCTCAGGGCTTAACTGGGATGACATAGTGAATGAAGTATATAATCCATATCCAGCAAACACCAGTAAGGGATTATATTTTACCAGGAATAATGAGCAATGTTCTTACATTGGTGGTGTGGGTATCCCTGAGGATGTGACAGGAATAATACCTCCGATGCAGGGATTCTTCATAAAGACTTACAGTACAGGCAATTCCATTACTATTCCGGCCGCATCAAGGACACACGATAATATTCATGCACGTTATAAAGGACAAACGGCCATTCCTCTAATAAGAATTAAACTCAATGAAGATCCATTTTATTATGACGAGACAGTGGTACGTTTTGACGTAAACGCAAAAACAACATGCGACTATGATTTCGATGCTGTCAAGATGTTTGCTTCCGAGACAAAAACTTATATCTATTCCACTATGGAAGGAGTGAACTATGCAATAAACGGCCAGCCATTCCCGGAATCCTCAGTTGAAATACCATTAGTGGTGAATGTAATATCGGACGGTAATCATACAATAATGGCAACACAACTTCAGGGCCTGGATAATTACAATGTTTCCCTTATTGACAATACAACAGGATATACAGCAAACTTGAAAACAACACCGGTTGTAACGTTTTCTTCTGCAAAGGGTACATTTACAAACAGATTTATACTAAAAATAGCTGATATAACAACAGAAGTCAATAATATTATAAATAATAATGACAATGAGTTCAATATATACTTTTATAATAATTATTTGAATATCTTACCGCTATCGGATGACTGGTCAGGGAAAATCGGTACTGTAAATGTTTTCGATATGGCCGGAAAGATTCGTAATACGGGTAAAAATATCGAATTTCAGAAAAGTTCCGTCAATCAGATTCCTGTAAATTTATCTCCTGGATTATATATCGTGGAAATCAGATCCGGATTATTAAAATATACAGAGAAAATTATTGTTAATTAGCCCCTCTAATGTTGACCACTAAACTCCATGAAACGATAAACGTGAAACATGAAACGATAAACGTTTTTTAAATGTCAGAAAAAAAGAAATATAAAAAACCAGAAATTACTAAAATATCACTCGATTATTCCATTTCTCTTGTGATGATGACTACGATGCCTCCCAACCCGCCTCCGAGAGGCGGCGGGAAAAAAGGAAACGATTCTCCATTCCAGAGCCCGTTCGGAGATAAACCGTTCGGATAATAATTTCTCTGTATTTATTTTTAACTACTCAAATAAACAGGATAAATTTCTACCTTACAATGTTCTTTTTCAGGAATTTTTCTTAAATTAGGTAAATATTTATGAACATCTGATTTCAAAATGTCCGATATGAAAAAGATCAGTAAGATTCAGGCAATATTTATCTTGTTAATGACTTCTTTTATAACTGAGGCTCAGATTCAAAACCCCAGAAGGCTTGCGCCTTCTTCTTTAGAACCGGAACTCTGGAAGATGCGCAGGTATGAGTTAGTTGCAGGGTTGGGTATTACTCAATTTTTCGGTGATATAGGCGGTTATTCTATCGGAGAAAATGCTTTCGGCTTCAAAGATTTATCTTTCCACCATACCCGTTTTAATATGATGGCAGCCTTGAAATACAGAATAACAAATAGTTTTACTGCAAGACTCAATCTTGCCGGTGGTTTTTTTCACGCAACAGATGCCCGCGGGTCGAACGTAGCAAGAGGATTCGAATCGTCAACCGCTTTCTTTGAATCATCCCTGCTGGGAGAATATTATTTTATCAGATCCAAAAGAGAATCAAGCTATATATTCCTGAAAGGTAAACGAATTGTTCTTCTACCTTTGTTGTCCACTATGAATTTATATGCTTTCGGCGGCATCGGAGGATTGGCATACAGCGTAAATAATCAGAACATTGATTCCCCAACCGGAAAAACAAAACCTGGCGGTTTTACAGCAGTTATACCTGCAGGAGTCGGCGTTTCGATGGCCTACTCAGCCAGGATGAATTTCGGAGTCGAATTAGGCGGCAGATACTCATTTTCGGATTATATTGACGGATATACATCTATTTATTCAAAAGCAAATGATGTTTACTATTTTCTGACTTTTACCCTTTCCGTGAAACTCCCAACGGTCCCTAAATAATTCTCCCGACTTTCAGAAATGCTCGCCTATGAACCTCTGTCTTATAAAATTTTTTGAATCTAATTTTTTTATAAAATTTATTATGAGATATAATATATTTTTAATTAGTTTTTTATCTTTACATTAACAATAAATTTAACATTTTGGTTTAATGATATTTAACTGTTTTAGCATAATGATTTCAATATTTTATTATTCAAATAACTTTTTTAAGGACAAAATTGTCATAATTATGTAAACCACTCAAACTCATTATATGAGAACCAGGTTAGCTATTATATGCAGTATTTTATTGTTTAATACCTGCCTGTTCAGCCAGCCACCCGAAACAATTTACGATGGCACAGTTATAGCCACAGGATTCAAACAGAGCATACCTCTTGGTTCCGACGGACCTTTCGCAATAGGATTTACATTCACTTTTTTCGAAAAGCCTTATTCTGAGTTTTATGTGAGTGCAAATGGTCTTGTACTCTTCACTGATCCCGATGGGTTTTACAATACGGAGGTAACTATCCCCACTGCTTCAACACCAAACAATTATATTGCTCCTTTCTGGGATAATCTTTCTATTCTTGATGGTGGCAATATAATGTATAAAACTATTGGTGCCTCTCCAAACAGAAAATGTATTATTCAATTCAAAAACATGGGATTTGACCCCACTCCCACACCTCTTGGTACATTTTCAGTAATACTTTACGAAACCTCAAATAAAATTCAGATACAATACAGGCTGATTGTTGATAACTACAGTCCGCTATCGCACGGAGGCAGTGCCACAATCGGCATAGAAAATGATGACGGCACTGATGGAGTACTCTTTGCCTTTCATAAGGGCGATGCTGTAAATTCCGAAGACGCCATTTCATTCACTCCGTCGGGAAGTACTTATACAATTGACCCCGATGATGCTCTTTACGATGGAATATTTTTGACAACAAATCTATCTCTCCCCGATCCGGGCATTGTAGAACTTATTTCCCCGGCTGAAAATGCAGTTGTTGGAACCGATGTGAAATTCGAATGGTCGGCAGCAACAAATGCCACTCAATATTATCTCCTGGTCGGCAATCAGTCTAATTTTTCCGATGCTGTTTACTATAATGCAGGAACTAACTTATATTACGACATCTCAGATCTTCCGGCTGATTATATTTATTACTGGACAGTCATTTCATCGAATTCGACAGCAAGCACATGGGGTGAAAACCGGAAATTGACAACCAGCTCAAATCCCCCACTTACTGCTGTACCTCGTGAATTTTGGGTGACTCAGGGCAATGAAAGGCTGATAAACCTTCAATATACCGGAGGTGATGAAAGTCCAAAAACTGCTACCATTACCTCATTACCTCTTCAAGGGCAATTATGGCAGGTGAGCGACGGGATGAAAACTACTCAGATAACTTCAGTTCCTGCAGTTGTTTCCAACCCTCAATTTTTAGTCATCTATGTTGCTACTGGCGGAACAGGAAATGGCGCAGGTAGTTTCAAGTTCAAATTTTCCGATGGCACCGGGGAATCACCTGAGGCAACAATAACTATCAACGTTAATCCCCCCGGCATTCCGAATCTTCTCAACACTGCTCGTGTACCGAATGTCGAACTGCGATTCGACCACAGAATGAACAACCCTGCAGGCAAAGAATCACAATTCACGGTAACAGTCAACGATGCACCAATTACTGTCAGCTCGGCATCACTTAAAACAGGAGATCCCTATACAATTGTTCTTACTCTTTCTTCTCCTTTATCAGGTTCTGAGACAGTATTTGTTTCATACACAAAAGGAGATGTTTCAGCAACAACAGGAGGATTACTCGAATCTTTTTCAAATGAACCGGTTACTTTAAAAGCCCAGATAATAACCTTCACTACAAATCTTAACAGAAAATACGGCACTCCGCCGTTCACACTTTCCGCCACTTCTTCAAGCGGCCTTACAGCATTTACCTGGTCGAGTTCCAACCTGGCTGTGGCAACCATTTCAGGAAGTTTGCTGACAATCCGTTCGGTCGGAACATCGGAGATAACAGCTTTCCAGGCAGGAAATACAACTTATGCTCCTGCACAATATATCAGGACATTAAATGTAAGTAAAGCCGACCAGACAATAACCTTTAGTCCTCTGCCTGCTAAAACCTATGGAGATCCTCCTTTTACTCTTTCTGCTACAAGTACTTCAGGACTTACAGTGAGTTTTTCGAGTAATAATCCTTCTGTTGCTTCAGTTACAGGAAACATAGTCTCAATTACAGGTGCAGGGACTGCAATAATTACCGCTTCACAGCCCGGGAACAGTAATTGGAATCCCGCTCCTGATGTACAGCAACCTCTTACTGTGAACAAAGCCAACCAGACAATAACCTTCAGTTCACTGCTAGCTAAAACTTATGGAGACGATCCATTTAATCTCTCTGCATCGAGCAGCTCAGGCCTCCCTGTAACTTTCACAGGCGATAATCCATCAGTTGCAATAGTCGAAAACAGTACAGTAACCATCACCGGAGCAGGTACAGTGACAATAACTGCATCACAACCGGGAAACTCTAACTATAATCCTGCGCCCAGCGTACAGCAAACTCTTACTGTGAACAAGGCTGACCAGACAATAACCTTCGGGCCTCTGCCGGTCAAAACCTATGGCGACGATCCCTTTAATCTCTCAGCATCGAGCAGTTCAGGCCTCCCTGTAACTTTTACAGGCGATAATCCATCAGTTGCAATAGTCCAAAACATTACAGTAACCATAACCGGAGCTGGAACAGTAACAATAACTGCATCACAACCGGGAAACTCTAACTATAATCCTGCTCCCGATGTGCAGCAAATTCTTACTGTAAAAAAGAGAACTCTTGTTTTCAAAGCCAATGACGAAACAAGAGAGTATAACACTGCCAATCCTGATTTCTCCTATACAGTTACAGGTTTTGTGAACGGAGAAACGATCGAAGTTCTTGATGCCCTTCCAGAGATAACTACCATAGCAACACAATTATCGTCTGCCGGAACTTACCCGATAAATATCTCGGGTGGAAGCGATAATAACTATGATTATACTTATATCAACGGAACGCTTACTATAACTAAAATCTCTCAGGTTATTGCTTTTACGAGGATTCCTGCCACATTACTGGTCGGCGATACCGCACAATTGAGAGCAAGCTCAACGGCCGGACTTGAAGTATTTTTCGAGAGCACCGATAACAACATTGCAACTGTTTCAGAAAATGTTCTTACAGGAGTATCAAGGGGCAGAGTAGAGATAAGAGCTTTCAACGAGGGCAATCAGAATTACCTTGGCTCAGAAGCATTTGCTTATGTGGAAATAATTTCCACACATTGCGACATTATGTACCTCTTCACCCCTAATGGAGATGGATTTAACGATTACTGGGAACTGCCCGATCTTGCTTCATGGGGAAAATGTGAAGTTAAAGTTTACAACAGATGGGGTAAACTTGTTTATTCCAACCCCGATTATAACAACCTCTGGGACGGCACATCAAACGGGAATCAGCTCCCTGAGGGTGCGTATTATTTTATTATTAAAACTGAAAATGCAGGGACTATAAAAGGAACGGTTAATATTGTACGTTGAGGTACACGACTTAAGCACAGAGGTCTCTCGATTCTCGTGACTCCGTTTTCTGTGCTCTGAGCAAAAAATAAAATACCAATGAAAAGAACAGTCATAATAATAATATTAAGCGGCATAATAGGTGTAACAGGTAAAGTCTTTTCGCAGCAGTCACCTTTATCCGAAAACTACTATATGGATTGCTACTCCATCATGCCATCGTATGCCGGGCAGTTTAAGCCAAAATACCTCGTAACCGACTACCGGAGCGACTGGAGTGGAATAAGTGGGGGGCCAAAAACTCTCAGGATTACTTACAACGATCGTTTGCCTGTTATGAACGGTGCCGGCGTGGGAGGCAAGTTGATTTACGATAAGGCCGGAATTTTCAGGCATCTTTATATAAGCGGGTCATATTCCTACAAAGTAAGTGTTGCTGATGGTCACAATCTTCTATTTGGACTTTCAGCAGGATTATATCATAATACGATCAACCTTACCGAATATTATAACGATCCAAATTATACAATCGATCCATCCCTGATAAGCTACGACGTGAAATCAAAGATTAAATTCATGAGCGATTTCTCGGTGCTTTATACATGGCAAAACCTTGAGGCTGGCTTTCTTTTCTCCAACATCAGCTTCGGCGATGCAAGTTATAAAGAGGTGCCATTAAAATATAATCCTTTATCCAATTTTCAGTTCCATGCTATTTATCATTATGATTTTGATGAGAACTGGTCTGTTTCCCCATTGCTGATTGTAAGAGGAGGAAAATATGTAAAAAGTCAGTTAGAGATTGCCACACAGGTAGTTTATATGAATAGATTCAGAGGCTCTGTTGTATTCCGCGATCCAACTGTTGTCGGCGCCGGACTTGGAATAAATATTTTAAAAGGGCTCGATATCGCATACAATTTCAATCTTGCATTCGATGTTGCACCCGGAGCATTTAACAATCATGAATTTGCAATAGGCGTTAATCTTCTGGAATACATAGGCACGAAAAAACAATAATTGACATTTCTCCCCTTCATTTTTCACTATATTCCGATTTGCCCGTTTTCTTTAAAAAGGCTGCCGGTATATCTACTATAATATTTTGTTCAATCCTGTCAATCCGTACAATAACACGTTTTTTCGAGCCAATCTTAATAAGCTCACCCTTAAGCCCACACAGCGCTCCGGTTACCACTTCAACTATATCCCCTTTTTCGAAATTTTCCGTTGTAACCTCAACGTCAGCATCGCTGTTGACAAGCAGCCTCAGATTATCAATCTGATACTGCGGTATCGAAACCGGCTTACCTTCAAAAGTCACAATCTTCACAACTCCCGGACTTTTATAAACAGCCGGAAAAAACTTAGGCGTTGTCTTTACAAAAATATATGATGAAAGGAGCGGTTTCTCTACAATCTTTTTCCTGTCGCTCCAGTATCTGAGTGTTTTCTGAAGAGGAAGGAATGTCTCTATGCCTGTTTCGGAAAGTCGCTTATATACCTGTTTTTCTGCCCTCGATTTTGTATAAACGGCATACCACTTTTTCGATAGTTCCCGTGTATTGCCTTTATTCATAGGATTGCAGTTATCTGACACAATCATTTTGATCAATATTTAACATTATACAAAAATAATAATTGACTCCTATTTTGTAATGAATCCAATATTTTTCACCGGCAACATAAATAAGTCTATTTTGAGGCTCACCGCCAACTATCTTTATAACATACAATAATTAATAATATATTTGTTCACTGCACGCATGAGATATGTCAGACAGAAAGATATACAATATATTACTGATATTTTTAGTCAATTTATGCGTCAATATTACACTTCTGCCGCAAGAGGTGCCTCATCCGGTAAACAACAGGGGAGTATATGAGTTTCTTGACGAGTTGGCCGGCTTAAATATCATTTCACTCAACTCTGCAGTAAAACCATTTTCCCGTCTTACAATCGCACAGCTCCTGCAGGAAGCTGATAATAATAGAGGAAGCCTTAATATACGGCAAAAGCAAGAACTCGACTTTTATCTGCTCGATTTCGGTAAAGAACTTAATAATTACAAAACCGGAAAAAAACGATTTGATATATTTTATTATAAGGATTCGCTCTTTTCAATAACAGTGAACCCTGTGGCAGGAAGTGAGATTTTTTATAACAGCTCAGGTACCGCAACTTACTGGCAAAACGGTATTACAGCCAGTGCCTATATATCAAAATGGGGCTTCTACGCTTCCCTGAGAGATAATCATGAAAAACCGCTTCTCGGACTGCCGGAATACCTTACACAGCGTGAAGGCGGACATATCAAGAATTCAACCGACTGGAGCGACATGCAGGGCGGAGTGACGTATTCATGGAAATGGGGGAATATAGGGCTTGTCAAAGATAAATTTACATGGGGAAACAACTATCACGGTGCTAATATTTTCGGAGGCAACAACCCTTCTTACATTCATCTGCGGCTTCATCTGAAGCCTGTAAGATGGTTCGATTTCAATTACTTCCACGGCTGGCTAAACTCAATGGTCATAGACAGCAGCAGGTCTTACTATGTAACAAACAGCTATGGAACCGATTACCGCGAGGTCTATCATAAAAAATTCATTGCTGCAAATCTTTTTACCATTACACCGCTGAAATACCTGAATATCTCAGCGGGAAACAGTATAATCTATACCGACCTTGGTTTATTCCCTGCATACCTTGTCCCTGTGTTTTTTTACAAGTCGGTTGATCACTCAGTCAATTCAGGAATAGACAATATGAATTCCCAGATGTTTTTCGATATCAGCTCAAGAAAGATAAAACATTTTCATCTTTACGCAACTCTTTTTGTTGATGAGCTATCGGTAAAACGAATATTTAAAAAGAATGAATGGAATTTTATAAGCTGGAAAGGCGGAATGAGGTTAACAGACCTTCCTGTAAATAACCTGTTTTTCACCGTTGAATTTACATACAATTACCCGCTTACTTTCAGACATTATGTGCCGACACTCACATTCGAGTCGAACAATTATAACCTGGGGCATTATCTAAAAGACAATTCACGTGAATGGTTCATTAGCATTCAATACAAACCTATAAGGGGATTAAGCACTGAATTCTGGTTTATTGATGCAGTGAGAGGCCCTGATTATACAGAAGCTGGTGGCAGCAGAACAGGCAATCCACCGCTGGCATCAATCGAATGGCATAACAGAAATATCGGACTTAAAGCAGATTATCAGATAATAAATGACCTTTATATATGGCTTGCTATTTCGTCAGGCAATATATCAGGAGATGAAAGATGGTCTCCTGATTTTTTCGAAGGCAAAAAGAATACTTTAAATGCTGGATTCATCTGGGGATTCTGAACACATTTTTTTCTGCAACTTTATAATATAAAAACGTGTCTTATTGATTGCATGAATAATTCTTTTATTTTTGAATTGCGATAAATCCATTGAAACTCCGATGAAGCGGAAGAATCTTAGAATCATTACAATTTTCGCGGAGATACTAATTCTTGTAATATCTTTTCTTTTAGTCGTATTGACAAAACCATCAGGTTTCAAAGAATATGTCCCCTCTCATTCACTATTCTTTGTAAGCCTTGCAACAATATGGATAATCGTTTCTTTTGTCAACGGAAAGATCAATAAAGGTAAGATTACAAGCTTCACTGCGCTGTTCGCCAGAGTTATTTCCAGCAACATCATATCAATATCCATAACTGCTTTGATATTTTATGTTTTCCGCGATTACGCATATTCGAGAACAGTCGTTCTGGGCACTGCAATTGTTGCCACATTGCTCGAACTGATGGCAGGCATCCTTTTCGTAGCTTATAAGAGAGCTTCTGTCCAGGATTATGAGGAATACGAAAAATATAAAAAACTTAAGAAACCGAGTGAATATGAACTCGTTAAAAAAGCCAACGGTAAAAATGGAAGAACTGCGGATAGTGTAATGGCCAATCCTGAAATAGTGAAAGCTATTGAAAAAGAATGTGGCTTAGAAATGGCCAGGGCAATAGCCGAAACAGCTGGAGGTAAACTTAACGGAAGAACAGCCGTTCTGTCAACAACTACTACATTCAACATAGTCAGTCTGCCAGAGAAAACTTATAATTACCTAATCAACTTACACAAAATAAACGATATTAAAGAACTTGATAATTTCATAGATGCCGTTAACGGAAAGCTCGACTATGGAGGTTATTTCTTTTGCTGTGTGGAGACAAAAGATCAGAGAAAGAAAAAATTTCTTAAAAAGTTTCCTCCGGGCTTAAACTATATATTATATTTCTTCGATTTCTTTTTCAAAAGAGTATTGCCAAAGTTCAAAATTACTCGTCCCGTCTATTATACTCTCTCAGGAGGAAAAAATTTCGTTATTTCAAGGGCAGAGGCTCTCGGGCGGCTTTCGAGAGGGGGCTTCAGCATAAATTCCGAATCATTCCTCGGCGACAAACTGTGCATAGAAGCAATGAAAGAAAGAAATCCTTTGCCGAGAAACGGGAATATCTATGGTCCTCTTATTGCCCTTCCAAGAGTCGGTAAAAACGGCGAGATAATAAAAATCTATAAACTAAGAACAATGCATCCATATTCTGAATACATACAGGATTATGTCTATAAACTTTATGATTTAGAGGAAGGCGGCAAGTTCAAAAATGACTTCAGGGTGACGACATGGGGTGCTTTCTGCAGAAAAGTGTTTATTGATGAATTGCCTATGTTCATCAATCTTTTCAAGGGACACGTTAAACTTGTTGGCGTGAGGCCTCTTAGCAAACAATATTTCAATCTTTATAATAAAGAAATACAGGAGAGAAGAATTAAATACAAACCCGGACTTATCCCTCCTTTTTATGCCGATATACCTTCCGATCTCGAGGAGATACAGGCCTCAGAAATGAAGTATCTGGATGAGTACGATAAAAATCCATTTTTTACAGATTTTAAATATTTCTTTAAGTCGGTTTGGAATATAATATTTAGAAACGCCAGAAGTAATTAAGTCTTTAAATTTTTTCTTAAATAACAATATCTTTTGCCTTTAAATAAATAGATATTTTTTCTTGTTTTTCTTAATATAAAAAATAAGTATCTTTGCCCGGTAATTAAAATCATAAAGCCATGGCTGAAAAGACAAGATATTCAGACGAGGAACTCGAGGAGTTCAGGCAGATCATCCTCGAAAAATTAGAAAAAGCCAGGAAAGATTATGAAATACTCAAATCGAGTATCACACACGAAGAGAGTAACGACACAATGGACACTTCTCCAACTTTCAAAGTGCTGGAAGAGGGAGCCACAACACTTTCTAAAGAGGAAGCCGGACGACTGGCGCAACGCCAGCTGCAATTCATACAACACCTTCAGGCAGCACTGATAAGAATCGAGAATAAAACCTACGGTATCTGCCGCGAAACGGGAAAATTAATCTCAAAAGAAAGATTGCGTGCGGTGCCGCACGCTACACTGAGTATAGAGGCAAAAACAAAACAGAAACAATAAACAACTACTCACCTGACTTAGCCACTTCCACCTTTACCGTCACGTCATCAATATCAATCTCCCTTACATTGCTGCTCTGAAGTGATGGTACAAGTGAAATATCTTTTGCAAGCGTCTGCGAGCTTATGTATGACGAATGCCTTTTAACGGCTTCCCTTACAAAATCATTATCTTCAATAAACACCTTTATCTTGTCGGTGACATCGAAGCCGCTCTCCTTACGCAGGTTCTGAATCCGGTTCACAAATTCCCTTGCTATGCCTTCGTACTTAAGCTCATCAGTAACGGTTATATCCAGCGCCACGGTCAGCTTGCCGTCGGTGGCGACCTGCCAGCCGTGAATATCTTCCGAAATTATCTCGACATCGTCAATGGTCAGCTCAACAGGTATGCCGTTAATGTTTAAACTCTTTCTGCCGGTTGCTTCGAAAGATATAATGTCTTCCTGACTCATATCGGCAAGGGCAGATGTTATTTCTTTCAAAAGCTTTCCATAGCGTGGTCCAAGAACCTTAAAGTTGGGCTTAATCTTTTTTCTTACAATGCCCGAAGTGCCGTCAATATATTCTACTTCCTTAACATTGACTTCTGCAAGCACAAGATTGCGGACCGACTCGAACCTTTCCACAAACGCTTCATCGGTCACAGGTAGCATTATCTTTGCCAGAGGCTGACGGACTTTTATATTAACTTTCCTCCTAATCCCAAGGACCATAGAAGATATTTTCTGGGCTATATCCATTCTCTCCTCGAGCTCTTTGTCTATAAGCTTTTCGTCATACTCGGGGAAGAGTGTCAGATGCACCGAGTCCTCTGCATGACGGCCGGTCACACTGTTAAGATCGATGAACAGGCGGTCCATATAAAATGGTGCTACTGGTGCAGCAAGTTTACTAACTGTTTCGAGGCATGTGTATAAGGTCTGATAAGCCGCCAGCTTATCTTTATTTTGTTCACCGCCCCAGAACCGTTTACGGTTAAGCCTGACATACCAGTTGCTCAGATTTTCTGTCACAAAATCCTGTATTGCCCTCGCGGCACGTGTAAGATCATAATCATCGTAACAGTTTCTCACCTCCTTAACAAGGGAATTGAGAAGTGAAATTATCCATCTGTCGATTTCCTGCCTTTCACTTACCGGAACATCGGCTTTGCTGTAATCAAATCCGTCAATATTTGCATAAAGAGCAAAAAATGCATAAGTATTGTAAAGAGTTCCGAAAAATTTCCTTATGACCTCATCTATGCCTGCGACATCGAATTTAAGATTATCCCATGGCTGGGAGTTGGTAAGCATGTACCATCTTAACGGATCGGCGCCGTACTTTTCTATGGTTTCGAACGGATCAACTGCATTGCCAAGCCGCTTGGACATCTTATTCCCGTTTTTATCCAGCACAAGTCCGTTTGATATGATATTCTTAAATGCTACCGATTCGGATATCATTGTTGCAATGGCATGAAGGGTGAAGAACCACCCTCTTGTTTGATCCACACCCTCTGCTATGAAATCGGCGGGAAACATCTCGCTGAAATTTTCCTTGTTTTCAAAAGGATAGTGAACCTGAGCGTAAGGCATAGATCCGGAGTCGAACCAGACGTCAATAAGGTCGGGTTCGCGGAACATTTCTTTGCCGCTATCGCTCACCAGAATTATCTCGTCAACAAATGGACGGTGGAGATCGAACGTACAGTAATTCTCCTTTGAAAAATCATTTTCTTTGAAATTCCCGAGCGGGTTTTTATTCATGAAACCGGCTTTTATTGATTTTTCTATCTCGTACTTAAGTTCAGCCACCGAACCAATACATTTCTCTTCCTGGCGGTCTTTTGTCATCCATATCGGAAGAGGTGTTCCCCAGAAACGTGAACGGGAAAGGTTCCAGTCAACAAGATTCTCGAGCCATTTACCAAAGCGTCCGCTGCCTGTAGATGGCGGTTTCCAGTTGATAGTATTATTCAATTCTATCATCTTTTCGCGATAAGCTGTGGTACGTATGAACCATGCATCAAGTGGATAATAAAGTATGGGCTTATCGGTACGCCAGCAGTGAGGATAGCTGTGAACCTGCTTTTCGATCCTGAATACTTTTCCCTGCTGTTTAAGCATAACGACAATATCCACATCAAGGGTTTCCTCGCTACCGTTAAGTGCAGGGTCATATTCGTTTTTCACCGGTCTGCCTTCAAAACCTTTATAGCTTTGAACGTTTACTCTTTCTTTAACGAAAGCTTCGTCCATATCTGCGACAGGCACAAGATATCCCCGCCGGTTAACCAATGGTCCCATTGTGCCGTCTTTCATCTTTACCATTAATGGCGGGATACCTTTTTCCTTACTTAACCTGTAGTCGTCGGCGCCGAAAGTAGGCGCTATATGAACTATTCCGGTACCTTCCTCCGTAGTGACAAAATCGCCGGTAACGACCCTGAAAGCACCTTCATCGGGAGTTACCCAGTCAATAAGTTGTTCGTATGTAATATTTTCAAGTTTACTTCCAGGGAATTCGGCAAGTATTTTATAGGGCACTTTTTTATCGCCCGGTTTATATTCCGGCAATTGCTCAGAGGCTTCAGTTCCGGGAAACATCGAACCTAGCAGGTCGCGTGCCAGTATAACTGTAAGCGGTTTACCCGAGTAAGGATTAAATGTTCGAACCAGAACGTAGATAATCTGTTCGCCCACTGCAAGTGCCGTATTCGAGGGAAGCGTCCATGGAGTAGTCGTCCATGCCATTATATAAATATCGGGAGTGTCAACACCTTTATAAAGAAACTCTGATTTTTCATTCCTGTGAATTTTGAAAAGGGCTGTGCACGTTGTATCTTTTACATCTTTGTAACAGCCTGGAAGATTGAGTTCGTGAGAGCTTAGACCTGTTCCCGCTGCAGGTGAATAAGGTTGAATTGTGTATCCTTCATATAGGCTTCCTTTCTCGTAAAGCTGTTTTAAAAGCCACCATAGAGTTTCGATATATCTGTTGTCGTATGTAATATATGGATCGTCCATATCAATCCAGTATCCTATCTTGCGGGTGAGCTCTTCCCATAGACCCGTATATTTCATTACATCTTTCTTGCAGGCATTGTTATAATCGGCTATAGAGATGTTAACCCCTATATCCTCCTTTGTGATGCCAAGGGCTTTCTCAACCCCCAATTCTACCGGCAGTCCATGAGTATCCCATCCGGCTTTTCGTTTCACCTCATAACCACATTGAGTTTTATAACGACAAACCACATCTTTAATGGTTCTCGACATTACATGATGTATCCCGGGCATGCCGTTGGCAGACGGAGGCCCCTCATAAAATATAAATTTTCCTTTACCGTTTCTCTGCCTTATACTTCTTTTGAAAGTGTTATTTTTATCCCAAATCGTAAGGATTTCCCTGTTCACCTGGGCTAAGTCAAGTCCCTTATATTCAGGAAATTTTTTATTCATCAAATCAGAGAGTTAATATTTAAAAAATTGCACAAAGATAGTAAAAAGGCTAAATGATGCAATGATGAAAAAGCTTAAAAGAATAACATAACATTAAGTTAATCAGTTAAAGTCAAAAAGTTGAATCACTTCTAAAATTCATGTTGCATTATATTACTTTTGTACAATAAGTTCCGGGGGAATTATGAAACAAGGGTTTCTTATTTTGATTTTTTTTCTTACAATATTTTATAATATTGATGCTCAGTTGCCCGATTCAATAAAATACCGGAGTGTTGATCCGGAAGATTTTCTCACACTCCTCAGATTAAGGGAAAATGTTTTAGTGATTGATGTTAGTCTGCCGCGGGAATTCAGAAGAGAAAGGATTGAAGGAGCCATTAATATTCCGCTTGCTAAAATCGAGAAAAGATGCAGGAAATATTTATCAGATAGTCGAGTGATTCTTCTTTATTGTACCAACGGGTTCAGATCTGAACAGGCCGCTATAAAACTCTATGACATGGGTTTTAGAGAGATATATTGTCTCAGGGGAGGCCTTTGGGCATGGAAGAAAAGAGGAATAACAACGGTGAAATAATCCATCATCAATTTCCTTTAAGTTGCTGTTTTACAATTTTAGCAATATATTTTCCAAGGATATCGAATTCGATATTTACAATTGTACCGGGTTTTATCTGATGGAAGTTAGTCACTTCCCAGGTATAAGGGATTATAGCCGTCTGGAATGATTTCGGCTGTGAGTTGACTACGGTCAGACTAACACCATTAACAGCCACAGACCCTTTTTCAACTGTAATGTAATCATCTTTTAGCGGTTCATATTCGAATGTGTAATACCAGCTTCCCTCCGATTCTTTTACCTCAGTGCAAACTGCAGTCTGGTCAATATGCCCTTGCACTATATGACCGTCGAACCTGCCATCTGCTTTTACACTACGTTCGAGGTTTACTTTATCTCCCGGTTTCAGAAGACCGAGATTTGTTTTTTCGAGCGTTTCTTTTATTGCCGTGACGGTGTAGGTTTCCTTATCCTTCCTTACAACAGTAAGACATACGCCATTATGTGAAATGCTCTGGTCAATCTTAAGCTCGTCAACGAATGAACACTTCATCGTTATATGAAGGTTATCCTTTTCCCTTTCCAGTTTCACAACCGGTGCAGCCTCTTCAATTATTCCTGAAAACATATCATTTTATTTTAATTCTTATGCAAATGCAAACTTAATGAAAAAATTCTCCTTATCCTCTATTTAAGTGATTATAGGTATAAAAACCTTATCGTTAATCAGGCTTACCATTTACGTTCCAGACAATCTTTTTTCCGAATCCCAGCCTGTTATCTGTCATCTTAATATATGTCAAATCCACTGCCCAGAGGCAGGTATCCATCAACACGGCTGCAGGAAAACGATGTAAATAAGCACCTCGAGCCTTTTCGAGCCTTTCACCTTTCAGTTCCGATACAATTCCCTGAAACTGGATTCCTCTTACTTTTCCGATCACCCATGTCTCGAGCACTACTGTACCGGCAACAAGAGGATTTTTTCTAAACTCCTGTCCATGACGGGTATCAGAGTCGGTTGTGAAAACCAGCGCATTTTCATCTTCAAGATATACATAGAAGCAATTTGCACACCACGGTTCTGAGAGAACCGCAGTGGCAATAGTCAGAACATGATGTTTTCCAAAGAAACGGATTATCCTTTTGTCAATCATTTCCCATCCATGTGAATCCTGGAACATCGAACTCTGCCAGTTTAATTATTCTGGACACCACATTATCAATCAGGTCATCAATGCTCTGAGGCTTGCTGTAAAATGATGGAGAAGCAGGAAATATTATAGCTCCCGCCATGGCAAGAGTCTCCATGTTACGGATATGAATCAGGTTATAAGGAGCTTCTCTCGGAACAAGAATTAGTTTTCTCCTTTCTTTCAGAATCACGTCTGCGGATCTTATAATAAGGTTATCCGAAGTTCCGTTTGCTATTCTGCCAATAGTTCCCATGGAGGCAGGACAAATTATCATAGTGTCGTATAAAGACGAACCTGAGGCGAATGGGGCTTGAAAAGAACTGTTTTCATACTCCTTCGCAGGAATATTGAAAGCAGGTTTCATGCCAATTTCATATTGCCAGATTTCCTTAGCAGTATCAGATAATATTACAGCTATCTCATCCGGAGGGGATTCTACCGCCATAATTTTTTCAAGAAGTCGCAATGCATATATCGAACCGCTTGCACCGGTTATGGCGAGGATGATTTTTCTGGCCGACTTTGTCATTAAATGATATTTTAAAAAATTAAATATATTAAAATATGCAATATCTCTCCTTCTCTCACTCTCCTATTCCCCCCTTCTCCCAATAAGTCTTTCCTTCAGCATTGCCACTCCTGTCGAGGCTTTTTCCTTTATCACTTCTACTTTCCTTCCGGGTGGCAAGGAAACATCATGAGGGTCAATCAGGAATATTTTTGCATCAGAAGGCACATAATCAATAAGTCCGGCAGCAGGGTAAACATTAAGAGAGGTGCCGATAATTACAAAGATATCGGCTTTTGAAGCAATTTCTACGGCTTTACTCATCATAGGAACCTCCTCGCCAAACCATACAACATGAGGACGGAGCTGGCTACCCTTTTCACATTTATCGCCAGGATTAATTTCGTTATATCCGATATCATAAATCAGAGACGGATCAACCGAGCTTCTGGCCTTGGTTAATTCGCCATGTAAATGAATCACATTTAAACTTCCAGCTCTTTCATGCAGGTTGTCAATATTCTGGGTAATTATATAGACATCGAAGAACTTTTCAAGCTCTGCAAGTCCACGGTGACCGGCATTAGGCTGTGTAGTCGCAAGCTGCTGCCGACGTTCGTTATAAAATTGAAGCATCAGATCCCTGTTTTTATGCCATCCTTCTATAGATGCTACTTCCATCACATCATATTCTTCCCATAACCCGCCGGCATCTCGAAAAGTTTTGATGCCGCTTTCTGCACTCATACCTGCGCCTGTAAGAACCACAAGTTTATCTTTTGATTCCATTTCAATTAAAATTTTTGGTTTTTAAAAACCTGAGCAGAGAGACAAATTCAAAGATCACCTCTATAGCTCTCTATGACAACTCTCCGGTATTTAGTTTTATCAACTTTCAAAATTAAAATTTATTTATTGGTTCTAAAATATTATCATTTCATGTACATTTGAATTATGATTGACCATCTCACAATACAAAAAATCCTTGATTCGGCACAGATAGTCGAGGTTATTCAGGAATTTGTTTCACTGAAGCGCCGTGGAGTCAATTTTATAGGTTTATGTCCTTTCCATAACGAAAAAACTCCTTCATTTACCGTTTCACCCTCGAAAGGTATTTTCAAGTGCTTCGGTTGCGGTAAAGGCGGGAATGTTGTCAACTTCATAATGGAACATGAGCATCTCAGTTACCCTGAAGCGCTTAAATATCTGGCAAAGAAATATGATATCGAGATTGAAGAGAGCCAGTCTTCTGAAGAAGATATCGAAAAAAAGAATGAACGCGACAGCATGCTGGTTCTTACAACTTACGCCGGCCGTCAGTTCCATGAAAATCTCTTCAATTCTGATGAAGGTATTACGGTTGGTCTGTCTTATTTCAAAGAGCGCGGATTCAGGCAGGCTACTCTAAAGAAATTTGAAATTGGATACAGCTTTGCACAACATGATGCGTTCTCAAAAAAAGCTATTTCCGACGGATATGATGAAGAATATCTGATAAAGACAGGACTATCGGTCAGACGTGATGAAAGGCTTTTTGACAGATTCAATGGAAGAGTTATTTTCCCAATACATTCATTGGCCGGACAGATACTGGGTTTCGGTGGAAGGATACTTAAAACGGATCCTAAAGCAGCAAAGTATATCAATTCGCCAGAATCGGATATATATCATAAAAGCAGAATCGTTTATGGAATTTTTCAGGCCCGTAAGTCTATAACAAAAGAAGATAAATGTTACCTCGTTGAAGGTTACACCGACGTTTTATCGCTTCATGAAGCAGGTATTGAAAATGTGGTGGCTTCAAGCGGTACCTCTCTCACACAGGAACAGGTAAGGCTAATAAAACGGTTTACCAGAAACATAACAATAATTTACGACGGTGACGAAGCAGGTATAAAAGCCTCCTTACGAGGTATCGACATTGTGCTCGAGGAAGGTATGAACGTAAAAATTGTTCTCCTGCCTGAAGGAGAAGATCCGGACTCGTATTCAAAAAAGATAAGCAACGAAGAGTTCCTTCAATTCATCAGGGATCATGAAACAGATTTCATTCGGTTCAAGACAAAGCTCCTGCTTGCCGATGCAAAAAATGATCCGGTTAAAAGGGCAGGGCTTCTACATGATATAGTAAGCTCGATTGCAGTTATACCTGAAATAATTATTCGCACCGTTTATATAAAAGAATGTAGCACACTGATGGAAATTCCGGAAACAGTAATTTATAATGAAGTAAATAAATTACGTCGTCAGAAATCATTTCAGGAGCGTAACAGATATCCTGCACCTGAAGATATTCCGATACCTGTTGCTTTTCCTGCCAGACAATCGCAGCAGTTCCAGACTGCCGATTCATTCCCCTCCGAAAGAGAGATTGCACGACTCCTGCTTAAATATGGAAGTGAAGTTTACAAAAGAATAATTAATAAAAACGACGGCACTGAAACAATCATCACCGTAGCTGATTATATAGTAAAAGAAATTATGATCGATAATCTCGAATTCGAAAATCCTGTTTTTGCCGGCATATTCAGTGATTATAAATTTCATGTTGACCAGGGACTTTTCCCTGGCGATCAGCATTTCGTAAAGCATCCTGATCCTGGAATATCAATGGCCTCGGCCGACCTTCTGGCCGATACTTATGAAATAAGCCAGATATGGAAACAAAAACAGGCTTACGTCGAAACCGAGACCGATAAACTTAAAGAAATTGTTGAAGACGCTGTTCTGAAATTCAAAGCCGATAAAATCAAATCGGTGTGTAGAGCAATCCTTAAACAGATTGATCAGGCCTCAAAAGATGGGGATATGGAGAAAGTGATGATTTTGCAGAAAAAATATGACATACTCAGTAAAACTCTTTCACTTATAAGTAAAAAAATGGGTAATAGAATTATATTATAATAATTTACTGAAAGTTATCTTCTTCTTAAATCAGGATTAAATGAAAATAATGCTAAAATCTAAAACAAATCTTCTGCTATTTATGATTTTATTGTCGGGATGCGTTCATGAAAAGCCAACAAGTAAACAACCTGCAGATACGTTTACAACATACCACGCTGATTCTCTTTACAGTGAATCATCAATTACACGGAAAGAGATCTTTTATGGCCTTGTCACTCCAACGGAAGTATCGGCCATATTCAACAGGCTTGGCATTCCATATCATAAAGAAATAATCAATCCGGTTTCAAACCACGAACTTTACACAAGCCATTCGAAATGTGCTATGAACCTCGGCGTTTATGGAGTTGATTTCGGATATTTAAAAATGTTCGGCATCGGCCAGGATATGATTGAATATATACTTGTAATCAAAGATTTGAGCAACAAACTGGGGATTCCTGAAAATTTGCTGATCGGACCTGTAAAGAAGATAGAAACTAATCTGGATAATCCCGACAGTGTTATGGTTCTTTTGAACAAATCATATACAGACATAGAAAACTATCTACGGCGTGAAGGACGAGAAAGTACTGCAGGCCTTATGCTGATGGGGGGATGGATTGAAGCTCTTTACATTACAACACAGCTTTTATTCAATCCTGAAAATCCCGACAAAGAAGTGGTCGAAAAAATTGCTAATCAAAAATATACTCTTAATACCCTTATAAGTTTTATGCGTAACTTCTACGATGACCCCGTAGTGGTTTATTATACTAAAAAACTTATTTACCTCAGAAGAATGTATGACACCTTCGACATTTATTACAAAAAAGGCGACCTGGAAATTGACACCAGCCGAAAAATTCTACTGACTTCAGGAAGCCGGATTACAATTTCTCTCGAAACGCTAGAAAAAATAAGAGATTATACTGCAAAACTGCGTACTGAAATAGTAACTCCTTAGAATATACATACATAAATGCCAGTAAAATCTTTAAGTAATAACAAAATACTTGTAATAATCAATCCAAAGGCCGGTCGGAAAAGAATTATTAATGTTGCCAGAAAAATTGATCGTTACAAAAACGTTATGGATTATGCAGTTTTCAAAGATTTAACTGATTTCAGAAACTTTATCAGGGAAAATATTGAAAAATATGAAATTTTTGTTGCAGCTGGCGGCGACGGTACTGTAAACACCGTTGCTTCCGAAATTGCAGGCTCAGGAAAAATTCTCGCAGTGCTTCCGGTTGGCTCCGGAAACGGATTCGCAAGAGAAATGGGCTTTAGAAAAAATATAAAAATATTACTGCGCGATATCAGTAAACATAATTCATTCAAAACCGATATTATCTTTCTTAATAACAGACCTTGTATTAATGTAGCAGGACTTGGTATCGACAGCTTTGTTGCTCATGTTTTCCACGACTCTGAAAAACGAGGATTCTGGAGTTATATCCTCGCTTGCTTTAAAGTTGTCGTTTCACTTAAGCCTATACGAATTACAATAAATATTGAAAATAATATTATTGAAGAAAATGTTTTTATGCTCTCGGTAACTAATACAAGGCAGTTTGGAAACCATGCCATTATTGTTCCCCGCGCCGTTCCAGATGACGGTAAATTTAATATTGTCATCGTAAGGCCTTTCCCTAAAATTATGTTGCCTTTTTTCGCTATAAAATTATTGAGCGGCACTTTGAAGGAATCTAAATATATCCGTTATTACGAAACCGATCAGCCTGTTACTATCCTCTCTTCAGAACCCAGATTTCATATAGATGGAGAAGCTGTGCTGATATACGATGAAATTAATGTTACAATAAAACCTAAAATGCTTGACGTTCTAGTTACAGCCAGGAATAAATGGGTAAAGAAAAATATATTATGAGAAATCGAAACCTGAAATATATGCAGGGCATTCATAAAAGGGATCTTTTTCTTTTTCCTGAAAGTTTCCGAAGCGTATATACACCAATACCGGTTTTGCATTTAGCATACGATTGAGAGCACCCATTTTAACTTCAGACCTGAGTTTATCATAAAGTTCACTTCTGTCATCAAGCCAGGCAAGTCCCGTATTGAATCCTTCTGTTGCACATGCTGACTCAAAGAGTTTTGACAGCTTTTTCTCTTTACCTTTTTTACAATAAATCGCATCAAAAACCAGAAACCTGAATTCCCCCGGCTTAAACAATCTCCGAAAATAAGGAAGATGTGGCAGAATTTTCATAATAACCCAACCCCATATTCCAGGAATATTATGAATTTTATATACTGAGGGAATTGCACATACACCTCCGATTATTTCTCCATTTTCTTTCAGAACATAATATTTGTTATTATAAAAAGCATAATCGGTAGTGAACAGAGAATAATTTCGGTAATATTCATTCAATAGTTCAGTCATCAAAGATCTTTCTTCATTTGTAAGAAGAGAAACTTCAGGATGAAATAAAGGTGAAAAACGGCTGAAAGCAACTGTGAGAAATGATCTCACATGTTCATACCCGGCCTGATGTACCAGGTTTTTCGATCTTTCGTTCATACTTCCAATAAATGCATACATAATATACCGCTCTCCTTCATGGAAATCTTTAATATCAAATAACTCCGGTTTGTTTAAAATTTCAAGAACCTTATGTTTGAAGGAATCTTCTTTCCTTGCTTCTGCCTGCTGTCTTTTCTCTCCTGGGGATAGCAGGTTCGTTTGATAAAAGGATTGAAATGTAAGATATCTGAAATAAAAAGAAGAGACACGTAAAGCACCCTGACCTGTGATTCTAAAACACGTCCCGACTGTTCCAGCGAACTGGCCTTTTTTATAAAGTGAAATGAATCTTATCCTTTCTTTATACGCATTTATTCTTTCCTCTACATTCTGAATAGTATATCTCATCTCTCTTTCTGAACCTATAATAGTATGATTAAGAAGATAAATTATATCTTCGTTTGCGTAATCGGAAATCCTTATTTCAAGGTCATTATATCGTAAAATTGCCTTTTCGAACATTATTTCATCTCTTTAAAAACTCTTCAATGACTGCCCTATATATAATTAACTTTATTCTTTTACCTTCATTTTCATAAAGACTTTAAATTTAACATTAGGAAATAAAACCATATTCAATTGTATCTCTTTTGAAAATAAAAAATCAAACCAGAAATATTGTTATGCATCAATAAAAATATTATCCGCGTTAAGCTGCGGGTTTTAAAAATGCAATTTACAAATATCAGGTGATATTATAAAAATCCCGTAAAAAGTAGTCATTTAAATTACAAAAGGAAGAAGAGCCTGAGCAATAAAAATATCTTCAGGATTTGTTATCTTTATATTTTCTCTATTCCCTTCCACAATATGTATTTTCTCTCCTGTTTTTTCAAGTACTGTCGCATCATCAAAAAACGAGGGATCATAGTTCTGTTTATAAGCATTTTTTATAAGTCCTGCATCGAAGACCTGTGGTGTTTGCACCTGTTTCACATAATTTCTATTTACAGGTTCAGTTTTATCGTCTTTCACAAGTCGAACAGAATCGTTCACACTTATTACCGGAATTGCATTTCCGTATAATGCTGCAGCCTCAAAGCAACGACTGATAGTTTCTATGCTTACAAGCGGCCTTACACCGTCGTGAATAGCTACAAGTCCATTTTCGCTGACAAACTCCAGTCCATGCCTGACTGAAATAAACCTGTGACTTCCGCCTTTTACCAGTGTATGAGGTATATCGAATGAATATTTTTTCTGAAGATCGTACCAATATCTTAGCTGGTTTTCCGGGAGGACTGTAATTATCTCTATTGAACTATTAAACTTTCTGAATCTTTCAATTGTGCGCATCAATACCGGTTTCCCGGCAAGTTCGAGAAACTGTTTGGGGATATCCGTTCCCATCCGCTTCCCTGTTCCTCCGGCTACTATAACAACATACAAATTCATGTCTGAATTCATTGAAAAATTCTTTTCAATTTGTTAAAGGAATATTCTAAGCAGACTAATAATTTATTCACAATTTAATTTTGAATAATATCAGAAAATGTACATTATGAAAGTAGCACAAAGGCAAATAAGGTTTACTACTGTAAAGAAATAATTATATTGTTCCCTTTTTTTGCGGAACTGTTCCATTTTTCTTGCAAGGATACCGATCGTTGGAGCAAAAAGCACAATCAGAAAAGCAAAAAACTCAACGCCATAGAAGACCTTATCGAGGCCTCCCTTTACAAATGCCGATAAATAAACAATTATCAGCAAAAAGAGCAAATAAAGAAGATAACTTACTTTTAACATCAATGTAGAAACGGGTCGGCGTTTATGAAGGATATGTGGTTTAAGATAGGCATAAGCCAGTGAGAAAATCAGAATAATAAATACCGCACCGAGGATATAGTTAAGTACATCAGGAAAATTAGCCATTATATTTGATTTTGGAATTCAGTCATTTTCGAGTTCCGACCATACGAGTGAACTTGCTCCAAGTACAGCAGCATTTTTTGCTTCAATCTGTGAAGGAAGCAGTTTCACCTTGCCTCTATAAATATGGAGAAGATTTTCTTCCATATATTTTTTTGCCGGTCCAAAAATAAACTCCTTTGCCAATGCCAGACCGCCAAAAAGGAATATTGCTTCAGGGCCGGTATGTGCAACAAGGTCGGCAAGTTTTATTCCAAGGATTTTTCCGGTATATTCAAAAGCCCTTTTTGCGAGAGGGTCGCCGTTTACTGCTGCTTCATAAATTATTTTTGAATCGAGTTCTTCGAAACTCATTTTTCTAAGCACACTGGGTTCGAGGCTGTCGGCCATTACTTTCAGTAGCGTTCTTTTAAGTCCGGTTGCGGAAACATACGTTTCGAGACATCCTTTTTTACCGCAGCCGCATTCCCGTTCCGAGAAACCGGGTTTAACCGTTGTATGCCCGAGTTCACCTGCAAATCCGTCATTACCGTAAATCAGTTTCCCGTTAGCAACAAAACCGCTTCCAAGGCCTGTACCAAGCGTTAAAACTACAAAATCCTTCATTCCTTTTGCACCACCATAAATCATTTCACCTATTGCCGCAGCATTAGCATCATTTGTTATAATGACCGGAAGAGTAGTATATTTTTTAAAAAGTGCTACAAGAGGAGTAATGCCTTTCCACGGTAACCCTGCAGGATATTCTATTGTTCCCCTGTAAATATTACCCATTGGGGCGCCCATTCCGAATCCGGTAAGTTCGGCATCATATCCGGTTTTTCCGGTTAGAGACATTATATTATTATAAACGGTTTCAACGAATTTTTCGGCTAGGGGGTAATCAGTAGTTTTCAAACAACCTTCCGCAAGTACTTTACCGTCCCTGTCAACAAGTCCGAAAATAGTATTTGTACCTCCAATATCAATACCCGCTGCGACCTTAATGACCGACATCCGGAATAAAAAATTTATGATTTAACGTTAATAAAGAACTAAATAACTATAAATATTAATAGAAAAGAACAAATTTATGAAGTATGTTCGGTAATCATAATAATTTTCAAGTAAGTTCATTCCATGCAAGAGCAGCCGCACCGAGCACTGCAGCGTTACTTTCCTTTATACCTGACGGGAGTACCTCAAATGTGCCTTTAAAGGTGGGCATTATATATTTATCAACATATTTCCTTACAGGAACGAACAACAAGTCGCCAGCATTGGCAAGTCCTCCGAAAAGGAAGATAGCCTGAGGGCTTGAGAAAACAACTGCGTTGGCAATACCATGAGCAAGTTTTTCTGCAGTGAAGTCAAAAGCCTTCAATGCAATAGGGTCGTTTTTGGCCGCAGCTTCCGATACCATTTTAGCTGTTAACTGTGATGGAGCAATGTTTCGTAATGAGCTCTCTTCCCTCATCTCAGTCATAAGATATAATGTTGTACGCACCAGACCTGTAGCAGAAGCATAAGTTTCAAGACATCCGTTACAGCCGCAACCACATGCTCTTCCACCTGGTACAATAATTATATGTCCAAGCTCGCCGGCGAATCCTGTATGCCCGTAAACAAGCTGTCCGTTAATTACAATGCCGCTTCCAAGGCCGGTTCCGAGTGTGAGCACAATAAAATCCTTCATACCTTTTGCAGCACCAAATATCATTTCACCTACTGCAGCAGCATTAGCATCGTTTGTAAGAGCAACAGGCAGCGAAGTACCTGATTTAATCATTTCAGAGAGAGGAATAATACCTTTCCAGATGAGATTAGTTGCCCGTTCAACGGTACCTTTATAGTAATTCCCGTTTGGAGCTCCTATCCCCACCCCTTTTATCATGACGTTCCCTGCTTGCTTCTGCAATTCAAAAATTGCTTTTTCGATTGCACTTACAAAATCCTGCACATCAGTATATGATGCGGTTAAAAGATTTTTTTCAGCAGGAATGTTTCCATCCCTGTCAACCAGACCAATTACAGTATTGGTTCCTCCTATGTCAATACCTGCAACAACTTCTTTCATAATATGGATTTGATTAAATTAATATAGCTTTAAAATAATTTGAATAGAATTTTTTCTATTTCGGACAAAAATAAAATTATTTCCGGAACTTAATCATCTTTACCGCATTGTTTTTTTCTTTTTAAGATTTTCACTTTTAACCCACATAGTTCCGACATCCCAGTCTTGTTCGATTATCCAGTTAATTTTAACATCTATTTCATCCAGATAATATGAAACCGGTTCAGGCTGGATTTTCAGGTCATAATTTCCAGTAGTCCATTTATTATCACCATTCAGGTCATAAATAGCTTTAAGCCGGTACTTACCTCTTTCAAGTAGAGGGAAATCAACGGTTCCATTTCCTGAAAGTTTTCTTTCATCGATCAATTTTTCATCATTATCGAGAAGCTTTATAACCATTTTACATGGAACATTCTTAACATGCACTATAAGTTGCCCAAATTCGTTTGTCGGCCTCACAGAAAAAACATATCCTGAAGAATCCGAAACGTCACCATACATAGTTCTGAATGCTCCACGGTCAGCGATAAGCATGTATCTGACGCCATCCTTTAACTTTGCTTCAAGATAATACCTCAGGGAAGATATGCTGTCGGTGTAGAGTAAAAAAGGAATTGGGCTCCTTTTTTCTTCCTGAAGCTGATAAAGCTTTATCTTTGATGTATCGGGGTTTGCGAACGGCAACGGAGAAGTAAATATTATTTTCTGGTTGGGTTTTATTATCCCGCCTGTAATATTTACAGCAGGCTTATAGACCCTGGGTTTCTCTTTTCCTCTTGTTGCCTGCTTCTGCATAAAATACCTCATTATAATAGTATCAGTACGGCTTATAACCTTGCCGCTCGAGTCAGTAAACGGATACTTAATGATTGTTTTAATTTCGGGTTGCGACCAGATGAGGCTATCGAGCAACCAAACCGTCATGGTGTCCCTTTCTTTATTTCTTTCAACTAAATAACTATTCTGTTCAAAGCCTTCCAGGTCAAAACTAAATGAATCGGGCGGTAGAGAGAGTGCATAAGTAAGCTGATATGGCATATTCCGAGATGAAGATGAGAGGTAGTACCTGTTTATAGAAGCTTTGAAAAGAAATAATCTGTTGTCGATTCTCCTCTGGATTTTCTTTATTGCAGTATCTCTTTGCTGCACATTTAACAAACTGTCTTCCAGTTTGCTTATGTAATTATTTATTGGATTAATATTAAGAATTGAATCCGAAAATGCAAACATCTCATCTTGTAAATCATATTTTTTATTGTTATTGTTATCAACAAGCCCATAAAGTTTGTACATGCCGGTTTTTATATTGTCTATTCTGAAATAACCGTCAGGGTCAGCAATAATTACATAATCCGGGAGGTTTTTTCGTGGAGCAGTATCGGCAAGGCAGCTGTGAAGCATTACAAGAACATTTTCAGCAGGATTAAGGTCTTCAGATCGTAACACATTCCCGGTTACCGAAAGTGAATCAAGCTTACTTCCTGTTGAAAAAACAAACTGATAGTTCACAAGAGGATTCCCCTCGTTCAAATCTTTTATTGCATCCTGAAAATATAATGTATATGTTGTGTTGTCTTTCAAATTTTCGCGAAATTCTATTTTAATTGTTTTCCCTTTCACCGTTATGTTTGGTTTTTGTTCCATTGGAGGTGAAATCATAAATTTTTCATTCAATTTATCAAGTACTATATATTCATTGAAGGTAATTGTAATAGTGTTGCCTTTAAATAATACAGCACCTGAAGGAGGAATGCTTTTAATAATCACCGGAGGCTCGGTGTCCTTAGGTCCGCCACTTGGAGAAACAATTTTTGCGCAGGAAGCAGTAAAAATTATAACGGACACAATGAGAATCGTCTTCGTTTTAAGCCTTCTAATCATTAACTGAATTGTAATCTGTTACAAACATACATCATTTTTATAGATGATGACGTTGGTTACACTTCCGTTATACAATATGAATTAACTGAATATATTGACAAGCTCTAAATAATAAATAATTCCTACCTTTGGACGCATTAAAAATAAAATTTTATGTTCTGGCAAATTATCGTCTGGAATCCTAACCCTGAAATATTCAGAATCGGTTCATTCGCAATAAGGTGGTATGGCCTTCTTTTTGCTTCGGCATTTCTTTTTGGGTATATCATAATGAAAAAGATTTTTGCCAATGAAGGTAAAAGCGATATTGTTCTCGACCGCCTGACAGTATATATTGTTATTGGCACAGTTGTCGGTGCAAGGCTTGGACATTGTTTATTCTATGAGCCTTCCTATTATCTCAGCCATCCGGTTGAAATATTTAAAATATGGCATGGCGGACTTGCAAGTCATGGTGGAGCAATAGGTATCCTTTTAGCATTATGGCTTTTTGATCGGAAAGAAAAATTAGGATACTTTTGGACTCTCGACAGATTGGCAATAGTTGCTGCACTGGGTGGATCTCTTATAAGGATTGGTAATCTGATGAACTCTGAAATATATGGAGTCGAAACAAACCTGCCATGGGGCTTTGTTTTTCTGCGAAATAACGAAACAGTTCCAAAACATCCAACGCAATTGTATGAAGCATTTGCATATCTGATTATTTTCTTTTTACTCTACAGGATGTACTGGAAAAAAAAGGGAAATGTTTACCATGGCCTTCTGATAAGTATATTTCTGATACTTGTTTTCACAGCAAGATTTTTGATTGAATTTATAAAAGAACCCCAGGTTAAGTTTGAAGCGTCAATGCCACTGAATATGGGCCAGCTTCTCAGTATTCCGTTCATTATTGCCGGTATTGTCGGGCTTATATTAAGTTTGAAAACTAAAAAGACCGGGCTTGCAAAAAAAAGAAAATAACTTCTACGGATTTCTTAAAATTCCATGGAATAGAATATTCATCAATGCATTTACACGATGTTCGATATCAACTTCCCTTTTTTCCCAGAAAAGCGGAACCTCAAGTCCCTTCAGAGCGGTCTGAACAGCCATTGCGGTGTACTCGCTGTCATCTACTTTGAAAACATTCTTTCTTTTTCCATCATATATTATAAGCCGTAAAATTGCAAGCTCTTCCAGGTCGTATTTCGACCTTATTTTTTCTATGAATTCGAAATGGTCGAGGTTTTTATCGAAAATTGCATTGTAATAATTCGAAAGTTTTTCGAACGTTTTCATTCTGACATTTATGTATTTTTCCATTTTTGCGATCGGCGAATCAACTGATTTTATAGCCTTTGTAAGCTCATTTCTAAGCAGATTGGCTTCATACCTTACGACTGCTTCAAATATCTCTTCTTTACTATTAAAGTAGTAATAAATTGAACTTTTACCAATTTTTAAAGCCCTGGCTATCTCTTCCATTGTTGTTTTATGGAAACCAAAACGTGCAAATATTTGCCGTGAAGTAATAACTATTTTCTTTCTATATTCTTCTTTATTAACCATATACGACGATAATCTATATTACAAACAACTACCTTACAAATATAAAACTTTAATACGGGCATATCTTATTTTTGGAATATTCCGGTCTAATATTCTAATTGCTTCATAAAATTCTGCTTTAGTGAGAAAGTTATAACTGTTCTTAAAATAAATTTTAATCAATATTTTTTAAATTTGCAGATCAATTTTTCCCCTGAGCGTTAAAAGGGAATTATATGAAGATTAACGGCAAGAATTACCGAAGTATCTGGATAGATGATAATGAACCTGATACAGTAAAAATAATAGATCAGACAAAACTTCCGTTTTCATTTGAAATCAAAGCATTAAGGTCAGTTGAAGATGTTTATGAGGCAATTTCCGACATGTCGGTAAGGGGTGCTCCGGCCATAGGTGCTGCAGGAGCATGGGGGATGTATCTTTCGACTCTTGAAATTACCCGCCATACAAAAATAAGTGACCATCTTCGAAATGCTGCAGGATATCTTTCATCTTGCCGGCCAACAGCCGTAAACCTCTCGTGGGCTGTAACCCGAATGCTAAACGCTCTTTCCGAACTGGAATCAAAAGAAGAACTGATCGCAACGGCTTTCAAAACTGCGTCTGAAATAACAGAAAATATAATAGACAACTGTAAAAATATAGGCAGCTATGGCCTTGAAATATTGAGACAGATTAGCATTTCAAAAAATGGAGTGCCGGTAAATATTTTAACGCACTGCAATGCCGGATGGCTTGCATGTGTTGACTATGGAACTGCAACAGCCCCAATATATTTTGCCAGAGACGAAGGAATTCAGGTGCATGTATGGGTTGATGAAACACGCCCAAGAAATCAGGGTGCACGACTTACCTGTTTTGAGCTTGAGCATGAAAGTGTACCTCATACACTTATAACCGATAATGGGGGAGGCTACCTGATGCAGAAAGAAATGGTCGATCTCGTTATTACAGGAAGTGACAGAGTGACAAGCTGCGGCGATACTGCAAATAAAACAGGGACATACTTAAAAGCGCTTGCTGCAAAGGATAATAATATTCCTTTTTATGTAGCTCTGCCTTCTTCTTCATTTGACCTGAATATTTCTGACGGACTCAAAGAAATTCAGATTGAGGAAAGAGACCCTGAAGAGGTGACTGTTATGGAAGGCTTTGCAGATGGAAAAATTTCAAAATTCAGGATATGCGGCAACAATACTGTAGCCTTAAACCATGCTTTTGATATCACACCTGCAAGGCTGATTACAGCATTCATTACTGAAAAAGGAGTTGTCAAACCTGATGAAAAGAGCATTTTAAAAATGTTCAAATAAAACCATAAATAAATGGAAGGAGTAGTAAAATTTAATTGCTACTGGACCCAGTCGGGACCTGTAATTTCCGACGAACAGTATGAGATAATCAATTACTGGAGGAAAGTTCTTTTTAATATGAATCTTATTGGCGCCTATGAAAATGGTGTGGGCTATGGGAACATAAGCATGCGTTCAGGACAGGGAAACCAGTTTATTATTACTGGTTCGTCAACAGGGGAAATACCTGAACTCGAACCCGGGCATTATGTCAAGGTTGTATCATTCAATATTGACGATAATGCCGTGCAGTGCATAGGCCCTTTGAAGGCATCTTCCGAATCGCTCACCCATGCGGCAATTTACATGTCGGATCCCGGAACAAATGCAGTGGTGCATATACATTCAATCGATATGTGGAATGAGCTCATCCATAAAGCACCGACAACAAACCCCGGAATGGATTACGGAACAACGGAACTCGCAAAAAACATCTTGAAAATACTTAAAGAACCGGAAGTAGTGGAAAAAAAAATCATTGTCATGGCAGGCGACCGCGCAGGAATTCTTACTTTCGGACACGATATGGACGAGGCAGTAAATATTCTAATGCAATATCTTAAAAAATAATCATGGCAAAAATAGGAATAATAGGCGGTTCGGGCCTTGAAAAACTCGATATACTCAAAAATCCATGCGAAGTTGACGGCAGAAACTGTTACGGGTCACCAAGTTCTCCATTAATTTGCGGCAATCTGCAAGGTGTTGATATCGTTATTTTATCACGACATGGGAAAGAACATACAATACCTCCATCAAAAGTAAATAACAGGGCAAACATTCTCTCCCTGAAAGAAGCCGGTTGTACTCACATTATCACTACCACGGCATGTGGAAGCCTTAGAGAAAATATTATGCGAGGCGACCTTGTAATCCCCGACCAGTTTATTGATTTCACCCGACGCAGAGAAATAACATTTTATGAAGAATTCGAACCCGGCAACATGAAACATACGCCAATGGCCGATCCTTTTAATGAGCAACTTCGGGCAACTATTATTGCAACGGCAAAAAAAATGAACCTCAAGATACATGAAAACGGAACTCTCATTACAATCGAAGGCCCCAGGTTCTCAACAAGAGCTGAATCGCGTATGTTCCGCACCTGGGGCGCAGATATAATTAATATGTCCGTATCACCTGAAGTTATCCTCGCAAATGAACTCGACATACCTTATGCAACCATAGCCATGAGTACCGATTATGATTCATGGAAGACAGATGAAAAACCTGTAACATGGGAGGAAGTTCTTGAGGTGTTCGAAAGAAACGTACATAATGTCGTAAATCTTCTGCTCCGGGTTATACCTTTAATCTGAGTTTTGTAGTAATCTTTGGATAATTGACCATAATTATATAATATTGCAAACCGAATATACATTGCTCAAATAGAATAATGCTCTGAATTAGAATCTTTCAGGGGCCCATAGCTCAGACGGTTAGAGCACCTGACTCATAATCAGGGGGTCGCTGGTTCGATCCCAGCTGGGCCCACCTTCGCCCGCCATAGTTCCGATGTAAGTCGGAACGGCGGCGGGCTTTTCAAACTTCGTATATCGCTGCATCTTAATACTTCATGTTATGGCAGGCTCCGGCGGGCAATGCCCACTTGACAATAAGTTCTGGTTCGTTTACATCCTTAAATATAAAAATGGTTCCATTTATACCGGCTGTACAAATAACCTCGAAGAAAGAATTAAACAACACAATTCAGGCAAGGTTATTTCTACAAGTAACCTTTTTCCCATGTAGAATAGAGTCCAATGATTTAAGCAGCTAATACAATATTTTAAAACTGAACAAGAATTTTGAATATATTTTTTTGATCACCTGACCATTCTTTCATAGCAATCGGTGCTTCTTCAGGTTTAACGATTTTTGAGATCAAAAGATTCTCATTTAAATTACCACTTTTTAAATATTTGATTACGGACTCGAAATCGATAGGGTTTGCATTTCTGGAGCCTAATATTTCCAATTCCTTTTGGACCCATAATCTGGTTGGTAAACTTACTTCTTCGTTAGTATACCCAATACAAACCATACGGCCTCCAAAAGCAACTTCTTCGATTGCTGTCTGATAAGTTGCCGGACTGCCCGCAGCTTCGATAACTACATCAGGACCATTTCCGATGGTTATTTTTTCCAGCTTTTCATGCAGATTTTCTTTTTTAGAATTGATTATATATCCTGCCCCAAGTATTTTGGCCGTTTCGAGCTTGTAATCATCAATATCCACTGCTATGACTGTTGCTCCCCTCCGACTTGAACGGATTATAGCCCCACTTCCTATCATACCACACCCTAAAACCATAACCACGTCAGCGTCAGTCACTTTACCATTATCCACTGCGTGAAATCCCACTGTTAACGGCTCAACCAAAGCTAATAAATAATCAGACAACTGATTTTCAATCAATACCTTTTGCCAGGGAATCACTAGATACTCGACCATAGCACCGTCGCGTTGTACGCCCAATGTTTGGTTGTATCGGCATGCATTAAATTTTCCACGCTTACATGACGAACATTGTCCGCAATTAGTATATGGTATTACCGTAATTTTATCACCAATTTTGTATGTATGCGGAACATTATTACCTATATGACTAATAATTCCTGAAATTTCATGACCTGGAATTACTGGATATTTTACCAGAGAATTTTTCCCTAAAAAAGTATTTAAATCAGAGCCACAAAAACCGACATATTTCAATTTTACAAGAATATCATCATCACCATACCGGGGTATGCTTTGTTCCAGTATTTTCATTTCTCCGGGTTTGAGTATTTTAATTGCTTTCATTTTAGACTAATTTAATTTCCTTATCTGTCATTAAATATTATTCATTGGCATTTCAAGCCGATAAATCCGAATCGCATTCTTGCTAAAAATTTGTTCCTGTTCTGAAACAGACAAATCGGATAACTCTTCTATTACCAGCTTTATCCAATCTTCGTAATTAATGGCAACAAGGCATACCGGCCAATCGGAGCCGAACATCAAGCGTGAAGGACCAAATGCTTCAAGCACAGCCTCAAAATATGGATGAAGCTGACTGATAGTCCATTTTTTATAATCAGCCTCAGTTACCATACCGCTAATCTTACAATAAACATTCTCACGTTTGGCCAGTTCTACGAGATTTTGTTGCCAGGTTTTTATCTCGTTGAATTTAATTCTTGGTTTTGCAATATGATCTAAAACAAATTGCTGAGCAGGATGCCGGTCAACAAAGCGAATAGTATTGGGCAATTGGTAATCAAATATTAAAATGTCATATACCAGGTCGTATGGTCTTAATAAGTTAATGCCATGATTAAAACTGTCTCCCAGAATAAAATCAGGGTCAGGCTCATCCTGGATTACGTGCCTTAAACCTTTCAGCCAGCAATTGTCTGCGTATTTCTCAAGCAATTGCCCGAAATTCTTTTCACCTAAAGGTAACCAGCCAATTACTCCTTTAATAAAATCATTCTCTGATGCAAGGTGTAACAGCCAATCGGTTTCAGCTATAGTTTGACGGGCCTGCACTGAAATTACCCCACCTACATTTGTATTGATTAATGTTTTTTGTAAATCCTCTGGCAGGAAGTTTCTTTTAATAACGGTCATATTCTCGTCAATCCATCCAAACTCCTCCGGATTATATCTCCAAAAATGATGATGTGTATCAATAATCATGACTAAATTTCTTAAAGATAAGGATAATCGGGATTTATTATCTTCTTATCTTTTAAAGCCTGCCAGAATTTTTTTGGAATTTCTTTTTCCAGGGCCAGATGATTTTCTGAGATTCTATCTGGATTACTTGTATTAAGGGCTATAGCACAAATCTGAGGTGGTGACAGAGCAAATTGTATGCAGGCATCCGCCGGGTGAATATGAAATTTATCACAAACCGAGAAAAACTTTTCACGCCAAACAAATAGATGTCGGTCTGCCGGATTATTGGGGTCGGCTTTCCGGTAATCAAAGTATTCACCACCTGTCAGGAATCCGGCATTAAATACAGCCGAATTAATAATCCCAACGCCATTATTATCCAATTGTTCCATAAAATCCATTATTTCTTTCGGATGATGATAAATGGTGAACTTATTGGCAAACATTACCCAATCAAATTTTACCTTCTGATAAAGCTCCTTAATAACCATCCAATCTTTTGAACCAATACCAACAGCCTTTACTTCCCCCTTTTCTTTTAACTCAAACAGAGCCTGATAAGCTTCCAATATATCATTAAGACGTTTATCACGGTCTTTTTCGTCTTTAGCCACATTAAGATATTCATCAGGATCATGTACTGAAACCATTGCCGGCTTATATTTTCCACCAAGCAATTTGTTCCCTTGCTCCCAACATTCCAGAATTCCCATATAACTGATCTTTTGGATTGCGTTGTACTTCAAATTCGCCCAAATTCCAGGTTCAAATGTTGGTTCATTTGTTTCAAGAGGAATCCGATACCATCCAAGCTTATTACTGATGGTGACCCGCTCAGGTTGAATATTCAGCTTTTCCAATCCTTTGCCAATCATTTCCAAAGCCAGCCCTGCGCCGTATTTTCCTGCTGAATCTATCATCACGTTTCCACTGGTGACATTAAACCATTCCCGAATAAGGTTAATTTTTTCCTTTTCAGAAAGTTCCCGATACAGGTTCCCCAAATAGCTTGTACCATATATAATTGGTGGACAAACCAGACCCGTTTCCCCCAACAACCCTGATTTTTTCATTTTTGTTCTATTTTTTTGACCTGACCCTCTATGGCGGGATAAACTTCCTTTTGGTCTAACTCAAATATCCTTTCCATCAATTGCCATTTTTCACCTGCCGAAGCATTTGAATTCGTTCTCTGAAATCGGGAAACATAAGCCTCCCATTCCGCCTGAAGAGGCTTCTGTGCCAGTTCAGCCATGGCTTTTTCGTGATCAAAATCTGCCACCGTGTCCATGATCATAAAAAGCCGGTTCCCATGAATATAAATTTCCATGTCAAGGATTCCGACTTCCTTCATTCCCTGTGTGATCTGAGGCCACGCCGCACCAGGCGCATGAACCCGTTTGTAAGCTTCAATCAAATCCGGGTCATCTTCCAGCAAAAGTGTTTTGCAATATCTTTTAAATACCATTTTGTTTTGCTTATATATCCATTAAACCCAAAAATTTCTTCCAGAGTAAAAGACAGTGCAGCCGAAGAAAGCCTTTTTCTGATGGAGCTTTTCATTTATTTGGATGCACTTGACAAGTATTCAGTGTGTCAATGAACTGCTTAGTAGCACAAAAAGAAGTTCTAAATATAAAAAATCTGGAACCTCAATTCCGATAGTTAAACTTAAAAAGTTATATTTACATAAAAAAATTCTAACTATATGACCTTCCCCCGCATTTTGTATATGTTATTGCTTCCGGTTACATTTTTTTCCTGCATTTCCCAGGAGCAATCTTTGGTAAAAAAGTCTTTGACAAATGATTCAATCATAATTGAGTCTGTCTTCCCGTTTCAACAGCAGCATTGCCATGCCTCAACAATTGTTGAGTTGCCGAACCGCGATCTTCTTGTCGCATGGTTTCAGGGCAGCGGCGAGAGAACATCCGACGACGTGGCAATAAAAGGTGCGAGATACAACCATAAAACCGGGAAGTGGTCTGACCCTTTCATTATGGCCGACGTTGAAGGGTTCCCCGATATAAACCCCGTGCTTTTCATAGACAACAAGTCGCGCCTGTGGCTGGTATGGTACACGGTTATGGCTTATCAATGGGAATCGTCCCTCATAAAATACCGTATAAGCACCGATTATATGAATACAGCAGGCCCGCCGGTGTGGTCGTGGCAGGATGTGCTTCACATAAAAGCCGACGGTTCGGTGCCCGAAGGAATAAACTCACAAGACACTTTTGTTAACACCCTTATAAAGAAATTTAACGATTACCATGAATATCTTGTTTCTGCCGGTTATATCTCGAGTGACGGTAAAGGCTACATAACAGAAGAACAATTCAACTCTGCTGTTCAAAGATGCCTCGATATAGCCAGAGGCGTTTCATTTAAAGCCTCAGGAATTGATATAAATGAGAAAGGAGAAAAGGTTATGACCACGCTTGGCTATCCGCTTATGCGCAGAATAGGATGGCAGACAAGAAACAAACCGCTGATTACAGATAACCGGATTCTCTTGCCTCTCTATTCCGATGGCTTCAGTTTCTCTTTGATAGCTATGTCGGATAACAACGGCGATTCATGGTTCTTTAGCGAACCCATTGTTGGCGGAGGCTCTATACAGCCAGCTCTTGCTCTTTGCCGCGACGGTTCGATAAAAACTTTTATGCGCGATAACGGACCTCCACCGAAGCGTATTATGACAAGCTCTTCCTTCGATTCAGGCAAAACATGGAGCACGGTTAAGGATACGGACATCCCTAATCCCGGCTCCGCAGCCGACGTTGTAGTGCTGAAAAGCGGCAATTGGGTGCTTGTTTCCAACGATCTGGAAACAGGCCGTTACAGGCTTACCGTAAAACTATCAACCGACGAGGGAAAAACATGGCCTTACAGCAAAAATATAGTCAACGGAGAACCTAACAGCCAGACAAGAGCTCACTACCCTGCAATTATCCAGGGAGCCGATGGATTGATTCACGTTTCTTTCACAAACCAGGTACCTGCCGATGAAGGCAGGTCAAATGTTAAAAATATTGCACATGCCGTCTTTACAGAAAAATGGCTGATGAAATAATTATACGGCATTTTAACCAAAGCTTTCCCCGGCGATAGCAACAGCACTAATTTAAATGCTTTATTTCATCAAAGGATTTGCTGCTCTTTTGAAAAACTCGTCCTGCAGTTTTTCGACTGTGTTATCGGTCTTGAGGAATCTTACGAGTTCAGCCAGTTGAACGGCATCCTGCTCAATCAGTAATTCTCCCAGCCTTTTATTGGGTTCTGCGACATCCGATGCATAATGGTTCGGGTAATTCGCATACCACCATATCCCGGTATAACCATATTTCATCTGTTTCAGACGTGCCTGATTGAGTCCGCTTTCATTCTTTATTGCATCCGTATCCACAAGGTCGGGACGAATGAAGTACATCATAGATGTTTCCTCCTCGCCTGCATGCCCGTCAATTTTAGCTTTCTTCAGTGCCTTTATCTCCTTTCCAAGTTCCGGATCCGTTCCCGGCTGGAAAAGCACAACTATATAACCTTTTCTTTCTGCAAGCTGCGACTGGCAGAAATATTGAAGAAAACCGGAGTTTCCGCCATGACCGTTAACAAGAACGATTTTCTTCAAGCCGTTTCTCGAAAGCTCTCCGCAAGTTTCTTCGAGCATTTTCCACATCAGCTCGTTGCTATAGGCAATTGTCCCTGGCTGATGCCTTGCTTCAAAAATCTGGCCCACGAAATAAGGAGGAAAAACCACGGCATATTCTTTCTTAGCAGCAGTAAATGCCACTTCTCTTGCTTCAAACATATCAGTACCAAGCGGCAGATGCGGACCATGTTTTTCAATTATGCCGAGCGGGATAATACATACTCCTCCGGCCTTTTCAACCGCAGTAGCAAACTTTGGTGAAGTGAGCTCTTCCATCTTAAAAGGGAGAACATTTGTTGTTGTCTGCTGGCTAAAAACAGCAGAACAACTGATAATTAAAATAGTAAATAAATAAATCCTTTTCATTTTCTTTTAAGTTTTATTAAACATGTATCATTTAATATTTGCAAGCTGGAAAGGAACAATTTCAATTTTTTGCCATACACTTTCATAAACATAAGGCTCATCTTTAAGAATCTCGTCAAGTCTTTCCCTGGAGGATACGTCGTAAACAATCATAGATCCAACCATTTTTCCTTCATTATTAAATATGGCTCCCCCGAAAAGGAACTCCCCGCTTTTCTTATACTTTGATATATTCTCGAGATGAAGCGGACGCACTCTCGTCCTTAAAATTTCGGCACCGGGATTTGTGCCGTCATGAGCAATAAGCAAAAACTGCATATCTTCGGTTTTTGATTCGGCCGTGATTTAATTCTTCTGCCAAAATAATAATAAATGTTTATCTTTATTCTCTCTCTGTCTAATATAAGAATAGTAAAATGAAAAAAGATAATTACAACACTGGCATCGCCCTTAGCGGTGGAGGAGCAAGAGGCTTTGCACACGTAGGTGTTCTGAAAGCATTCAATGAAGAAGGTATCTTCCCTGATGTGGTTTCCGGAACAAGTGCTGGTGCAATTGTCGGAGCTCTTTATTCCGACGGATATAAGCCGGATGAAATGATGACCATTCTCAGTTCACGGCACTGGTTCAGCTATATAAGACCATCAGTAAGCAAAACCGGATTGCTAAGTATATCCGGTATCGAGAAAATTCTGAAGGAAAATCTGAGAGCTAAGACATTCGAAGAACTTAAAATCAAACTATTTGTAACTGCCACAGATTTCAATCATGGACAAACTGTTTATTTTTCAAAAGGTGAACTTCTTACAAAAGTTATTGCATCGGCAAGTATTCCGGTCATATTTAAACCTGTAATAATTGACGATATCACTTATGTTGACGGTGGGGTTCTCGACAACTTGCCTGTTTATCCTCTCGAAAACAAGTGCAGAGTAATTTTAGGTTCCTATGTAAATCCCACAGGTTACGAAAAAAATTTCAATAATCTGATTAAGATGGCGGAGAGAACTTTTCTTGTAAATCTCTCAAGAGAAGTGTTTAATAAAGCTTTCAAATTCGACTTGCTGATTGCTCCGCCGGAACTCAAGAATTATCCAGTTCTTGATCCTGAAAAATCTGAAGAAGCTTTCAAAATAGGATACGAATCAACTAAAGAATTACTCGCCACAGAGGAAATCAGAAATAAAATTCTTTTTAAGAAATAGAATAAGAAAATTATCTATTCATAAAGAACAACACAACTTTATTTAATATAAGAGTATAATAATTTTATTTCCTCTTCCCAAAGTGATTCCCATGGTGTTTCGAGTATTAACGGCATATCGTCAAATCTTTTATCATTCATAATTAATCTGAAAACTTCCTCCCCAAGCAATCCCTTTCCCAGGTTCTCATGCCTGTCAATACGTGATGCGAAACCCTTTTTAGAGTCATTAATATGCATCCCTTTTAAATAATTCATACCTATTATTTCATCAAACAATCGGAATGTTTCATTAAAGCCTTCTTTGGTTTTTATGTTATATCCGGCGGCATAAGCATGACAGGTATCAAAACATACGCCGACTCTCGATTTGTCATCAACATAGTCAATAATAAAACGTAATTGTTCGAATGAATAACCGAGATTTGTCCCCTGTCCTGCAGTATTTTCAATAACTGCAGTAACCGTTTTTGTTTTATCGAGTGTTAAATTTATTGATTCGGCAATTATCTTCAGGCATTCTTCCTCGCCAATCATATTCAAATGGCTTCCTGGATGAAAATTGAGACGGTCGAGTCCAAGCAATTCGCATCTTCTGAATTCATCGAGAAATGAATTCCTTGATTTTTCAAGTCCTTCTTTTTCCGGATTCCCCAGATTAATCAGGTAACTATCATGAGGCATTATCTGAAACGGTTTGAAATCAAATTTCTCACAGTTATCACGGAACATATTTATTGTCTCTTTTGTTAAGGGCGGAGCAAGCCATTGTCTTTGATTTTTAGTAAAAAGAGCGAATGCTTTTGCTGATATCTCCCCTGCATGTATGGGTGCATTCTGAACGCCGCCTTTTGTGCTTACATGAGCTCCGACATATTTCATATTAACTTTTTTAATTTTAAGATGATTCTCATGATTCAAAAATAACTTGAGCCGTCCCAGCAATGAGTACATAGTCTTTCCTTGGGGAGTCCTATGGCTTTTACAAGGTCGTCAAGCCGTTGATATTTAAGTGAGTCAAGGCCTAGATTCATGTTTATACATTCCACCATTTCCCTGTATTTTTCAGAATCAGGATTTGAATATTCATCTATATCTTTTTCATCACCACCTATTTGGCGTATGGCATTTCTTCCGGCCAGTTCATAAACTGATCTTGATTGAGAAAAATTAAGGAAAATGCAAGGATACAGTAAAGGAGGGCATGCAATACGCATGTGTACTTCGGTTGCTCCCGACTTTCGGAGTTGGGAGGCACATTCTTTCAATTGAGTCCCTCTTACAATACTGTCGTCAAGAAAAAGAATTCTTTTCCCTTTAATAATTTCGGAATTCGGGATGAGCTTCATCTTTGCAACGAGATCTCTCTTCGTTTGATCCTGTGGTAAAAAACTTCTTGGCCATGTAGGAGTATATTTCGAGTAAGCTCTTTTATATGGTATTTTACTTTCGTTGCTGTAACCTACGGCATGTCCTATTCCGGAATCCGGTATCCCGCAAACAAAATCGGCTTCGGTATTGTCCCTTCTTGCAAGTGCAGCTCCGCACTTATATCGGCACTCTTCCACATTAATATTTTCATAGAATGAAGGTGGATAACCGAAATAAACCCAGAGAAAAGCACATATTTGCATTTTATCACCAGGTTTCCGTAATTGGATTATTCCATCTTTATTAATAAGAACTATCTCTGATGGGCCGAGAAAATAGTCAATTTCATAACCGGTATTTGCAAATGAACTTGTTTCAGTTGCAACCGAATGTGATCCATTTTTTTTACCTATTACCACAGGAGTTCTCCCAAGCTTGTCGCGTGCCGCTATTATTCCATCAGGTGTAAGCACCAGAAGAGAACACGAACCTTTTACCTTTTCGAATACATTTTCTATCCCTGAAACAAAATCATCCTTCTCACATATAAGGTTTGCAACTATCTCAGTAGGATTAACATTTCCTTCAAAATTTTCAGTGAAATGAGTTTTTTTATTAAGAAAATATTTTTCGAGTTCTGAAATATTTATAAGCCTTGCCACGGTAACTATTGCGAAAGGGCCAAGATGCGAATTAAAAACAATTGGTTGAGGATCTGTGTCACTGATAATGCCAATACCCATGTTGCTTTCGAGCCCGGTAATCTCTGGTTCGAATTTGTTCCTGAAATAGGCGTTTTCTATGTTGTGTATTGATCGCCAGAAACCTTTTTCAGGTGTACTGAAAACCATTCCGGCACGTTTTGTACCAAGATGAGAATGATAATCAGTACCGTAAAATACATCCTCAACACAATTCTGACCGGAAACGGCTCCAAAAAAACCACTCATTTTTTATTAATTTTATTAATATATTAATTATCACACAATAAAATAGAACATTAAATACAATTAATCACTTCAAAAATATAAATGTAAAAGTATATTGTTTATTTTTACCATTCATTAAATCATTTATTTTTTACTTAATTTTTATTTATGAATCAAGAAAAAAGCAACAATGATTCTGCAGCAAAAGCCTCTATTTTTCTGATTTTTTCTGCAATTATTCTGGCAATCGTGCTGGCAATTTTTATTTTCAGCTATTTCTCCCAGAAGAAAAAAATGGTAGAAATGGAAATCGTACTTACCCAGGAAAAAGATAGTCTGGCCAATGAACTCAGAAAAATGATGTATGGCTATGATACGCTCAAGACAAATAATGATACTCTTAATGTACAACTTGCAAAGGAAAGAGAAAAAATAAAACGCTTGCTTGAAATAAACGCATCGAATGCCCAGCTTATTAAAAAATACCGGTCAGAAATAACAACGTTGCGAGAAATAATGAAGAGTTACATTGTACAGATCGATTCACTCAATACGCGTAATAAGATTCTCATTGCTGAAAACCTGGATATAAAACAGAAAATGAATCAGGTTGAAAAAACAAAAAATGAACTCGAAAAAGTAAAAGAAGAACTTTCATCAAAAGTGGAAATTGCTTCGGTTATAAAAGCAAAAGATATAGTTGCTGTTGCACTCAATAAAAATCGAAAGGAAACTACAAGGATAGACCGAATGGATAAACTGCGCGTTTGCTTTACTTTAAGAGAAAATCCGATAGCAACGGCCGGCAAGAAAACAGTTTACCTCAGGGTAATACGACCCGACCAGCTTGTAATTGTGATCAGCCCTGATAATTTATTCGACTACGGTTCAACTAAAATGGTTTTTACCGAAAGCCGTGACGTTGACTATATGAACCAGGATATAGATATGTGTATTTTCGTTGACAATACAGGCGATTTTATACCTGGCAACTATACTGCTGAACTATACCTTGAAGGAAATTTAATAGGGACAACGAGTTTTATGCTTACAAAAAGATAAATTAACACTTTGTTCGGGAATTATTCCGTCACCATAAATTCACTAATAATATTATCAGAAATCATTTTGCCCGGGTTGGTAAGAATCAACTTATGCCCCTGTCGTTGCATTAAACCATAATCTAAGAATTTTCCTGAAATATTTATAATGTAATCATAACCTTCTTTCCCGAAATTTTGTTCAATAAATTCCAAATCGATCCCCCATATAGTTCTTAAAGATGTCATTATATATTCATTAAATCTTTTTCTAATATCAAGTTGTTCCTTACGATAAAATATTTTATTTTTCCTGATAGAATTAATATATTTATTAACATCGCTGACGTTCCATTGCCTCGATATTTGATTAAATGAATGCGCCGAAGGCCCCAGCCCTATATAACTTACCTGCCTCCAGTAATTACTGTTATGCCGCGAAAACCATCCTTTTTTGCCGAAATTCGATATCTCATATTGAATGAAACCTGCTTTTTCAGTTTTTTCAACAAGAATGTTGAATTGATCATTACTCTCCTCTTCATCAATTTCCATCAATAACCCCTTCTTTTCCCTTTTACCGAACTCTGTGCCTGGTTCAATTGTCAAATGATATGCAGAAATATGTTTTATATCATATCCTGTTGTAATATCAAGGTCACTTGACCATTCTTCAGAACTATATCCAGGAATACCATAAATCAAATCAACTGAAATATTAATAAATCCTGCTTTAAAAGAATCTCTGATTGCTATCTCCGATTGACTGCTATTATGCCGCCTATTAAGCATTTTAAGTATATTGTCATTCCATGATTGAATTCCATAACTCAGACGGTTGAAACCTGCTTTTTTCAAATCGACCAGATAATTATAATTTATATCATCAGGGTTAAGTTCAATTGTGATTTCACAATCATTTTCAATTCTATAATTATCATATAATGTAATGATAATTCTTTCAAGCTCACTTATATTTAATACCGACGGCGTACCGCCTCCAAAATAAATGGAGGAAATAGTTTCACCCGAAAGATAGTCTTTTCTCCGCACCGCTTCTTTTAGCAATGCATTAATAAAATCCTCGTGGCTGGCAGGGTTTTTTATACTGTAAAAGTCACAATAGTGACAAATACTTTTACAATATGGAATATGAACATAAATTCCTGCCATGGTTATTATCTTTTCAATCAGTCAATCAATCATCAGTCCATCTGAAACTTTTAATATTCCCAATCCAGGCGTTAAAGAAGACTAAAATTAAATATTAATTGTCAGTTTATCGTAATTATTATTTTTGCAATTATGAAAATAATCAGAAAAAATATATTATCTATTATCGTTGCCATCATAATAGCTATTGTAAGCTTTATGAACCCTGGCGATATAAATAAAATCACTATTTTAAAGTTTCATAATGTAGATAAGTTAGTTCATACTATTATGTATTTTGCTCTCGCCTTCACTCTTTGTTATGAAAACAGGAATCAATTACTGAAAACTAAAAATTATATAAATATCAGCTTAATTCCAATAATATTTGGACTTTTTATTGAAATACTTCAGCCTATTATTACCAGGGGAAGGACTACCGAACCGACCGACGAATTATTTAATCTTGCTGGTACAATTCTTGCGGTAATTTCCTGGTATATTATAAAACACAGGAAAAATACTTCACAATATAATTTTCTTTGATTTGCTTTCAGCTATAACAAGCTGGTAAATTGATGTATTTTGGAAAAGCTTTATTATACTTTTCCTGATTTTCTCGTAATCTTCATGTATAGGACATAAATTACCTTCCGATTCACATTTCCTGTTATGAATTATGCACGTTTCAAAAAAATTACAACCGTCAATTATTTCTATGATATCATAAAGCGAAACTGAGGAAGGATCTTTGATAAAGGAATAGCCTCCATGAGGACCTTTTGAAGAAATCAATATTTTATTCTTTACAAACTGTTGAAAAATTTTTGCAAGAAAAGGGGTTGGCAACTTCATGTCATCGGATATTTCCTTTATTCTGACATTTTTACTCTCTTCCGATTTACTAGCAAGGTAAGAAAGAGCTCTGATCCCATATTTACAAGTATTCGATAGCATTTTAATGAGGTTTTAGTGGAATCTTTTTAATTCTTCGCAAATGACGGCCATCTTCAAAATTTGTTGTTAAAAAAGTTTTAATAATAACAATTGCCTCAGGTTCAGAAATAAATCTCCCCGGAAGCGCACAAATATTTGCGTCATTATGGGCTCGTGCAAGACGGCTTATCTCTTCGTTCCAGCATAATGCACTTCTAATCTCCTGATGTTTGTTAACTGTCATGTTAACACCATTACCGGTTGCACAAATAGTAATTCCAAATTCAACATCACCGGCAGAAATTGCTTCTGCAAGAGGATGAGCAAAATCAGGATAATCTGAACTTTCTTCAGTAAAACTTCCGAAGTCCTTAAATTCATATCCGTTTTCCTTCAGAAATTTAACAATCTTGCCCTTCAGATAAAAACCTGCATGATCACATGCAATACCTATTTTTTTATTATCCACAACAATAATTAAATCAATGATATTTTAATGAATAATTGTAAAAGTAAATACCATAATTAAATAAATCAAAATAAATAAATTTCTCTTCAAAAATTATAAAAATATCATTTTAGTAATAACTGTTTTATTAACTGTTAATAAGTTTAAAATTTTGTTATTTTCTTTTTCTTCTAATATAATCTTAAAACTTATTAAAACTTAATAATGGATAATTAACTTTTATTGAACAATAAAAGCCTTAACTTTGTTTTATGAATCCTTGTAATATTTTTAATTAACAAGTGTTAATTAGTTATTTAAAAAACTGATTTTTATAATAAATATATATTTTCAATTGTTTAAAAGATGTTCTAAAAAAGATAATAATAGAAATTAAAATATCTATAAAATTATATTAACAATCTTAACAGGATATAATATTCATCTTATATAAAAATAAAAATATTAATTATATATATTTATGTATCAACAATTATTATTAATTATATGTTTAAGTTTTTAAAATATAATGAAAGAAGTGAATTATATACAGGAGATTAATAAATTAAGAAAAGAAAAAAATGCAATAATACTAGCACATTATTATCAAACCGGAGATATCCAGGACATTGCCGATTTCGTTGGCGACAGTCTTGCTCTTGCTCAAAAAGCAGAAAAAAATAAAGCATCGATAATTATAGTTGCGGGTGTTAAATTTATGGCTGAAACGGTTAAAATAATAACTCCTGAAAAAAAAGTAATAATTCCGGATCTGGAAGCAGGATGCTCCTTAGCTGATTCATGTAAACCTGAAGACTTTGAAAAATTTATAAAAAAATACCCTGGAAGTAAAATAATATCATATATAAATACTACTGCCGAAATAAAGGCAATGTCAGATATAATATGCACTTCTTCTAATGCAGTGAAAATTATTGAGTCTTTTCCTGAAAATGATAAAATTATTTTTGCACCTGACAGAAATATGGGTGACTATATTGAAAAGAAAACAGGTCGGAATTTAATTATTTGGGACGGAGCCTGCCATGTACATGAAAAATTCTCACTCGAAGAAGTATTGAGTCTTAAGCAAAAATACCCTGATGCAAAGGTAATCGTTCATCCAGAATGTGAACGGACTATAAGGAATATTGCCGACTTTATAGGATCAACCTCGGCATTAATAGAGTTCACTTTATACGATAAAGGTAAATCATATATAGTTGCTACTGAGCCTGGAGTTTTACATCAGATGATGAAACTTAATCGACATAAAAAATTTATTCCTGTCCCTATTGATAATTCTTCATTTAAATTGAATGAATGTAATTATATGAAGCTTATAACAGTCGAAAAAATTTATGAAAGTTTAATAAATGAACGATACGAAATAATGATTGATGAAGAAATTATTAATAAGGCTTCACAATCTGTGATGAAAATGATAGAAATATCAAAAAAGCTTGGTTTGTAAAGAATGAGAAAAATTTTCATATTTATCGTACTGGTTTGCTTTTCTGTAAACTTATTTCCACAGTCAGTGGAAAATCTGCCTGATGGTTATCATATTTTCAGGTATCCAAATGGAAGTAAATCGAGCGAAGGAATGATAAGAAATGGTAAACCTGATGGATATTGGAAGAGTTACTATGTAACAGGAATCCTAAAATCAGAAGGCAAAAGAACAAATTTCATGCTCGATAGTGTATGGATATTTTACGACCAGGCAGGAGACACACTCGAAAAAATAAATTATCTGTACGGTAAAAAAAATGGATATTATTATAAGTATAAAAAAGACCCAGCTTATGGTCTTTATATTTATTCAAAGGAACTTTATGCAGGTGATAAAAGAGAGGGAACGGCATACATTTATTTCCCTGATGGAAAAATTAAGCAAACAATTAATTATAGAAACGGTAAAAAGGAAGGACTTTCGAAAGAATATAATCAAAATGGAGAAGTAGTTGCAATACTTGAATATAGTAATGATTTCTTGGTGAGCAGAGAAAAAATTAATAGTAAAGACGAAAAAGGAATGAAGCAAGGTACATGGAAAGAATTTTATCCATCGGGTGCTTTAAAATATGAATGTTATTATAAAAATGATCTTTTACATGGTTACTATAAAGAATATGATGAAAAAGGGAATTTAATACTTACAATGCTTTATGATGAAGGTAAAATAGTTAAATCAAATATTGACGACGAGAAGGATATTGAAATTGTAAATAGATACGATGAGTCAGGGAAACTTATCTACAGCGGACCATATAGAAATAAGGTTCCTGTAGGAACACATAGGGAATATAAAGATGGGAAAATTGTAAATGCTAAAATCTATAACGACAACGGTATCCTTGTTTCTGAAGGAATAGTAGATGAAGCAGGCAATAGAAACGGAAACTGGAAAGATTTTTACCCCGACGGCAAGATTAAAGCTGAAGGTCAATATTCGGAAAACAGAAAAACAGGGTTATGGAAATTTTATAGCCCGAATGGAAATATTGAACAAATAGGTTATTACGCTAATGACAGGCCAAATGGGCTTTGGACATGGTATTACGAAGACGGTACATTATTAAGAGAGGAGGAATATTTTCAGGGTCAAAGAGACGGAATGTATACAGAGTATTCAAGAACCGGTGAAATTATTGCAAACGGACAATATTCTGACGGAGAAAGAAACGGCGAATGGATATTCAAATCGGGCGAAAGTAAAGAAGAAGGAAAGTTCATTATGGGACTAAGAGATGGAGTATGGAAATCATATTACCCCGACGGTAAATTAAAATATAAGGGAAATTATGTCCAGGGAAATGCTGACGGCCTTCATATATATTATTATGATAATGGAAATATAAAAGAAGAAAGATATTATAAGATGGGTATTAGGGAAAAGACATGGAGAAAATATAATGAAGATGGTACCTTATTCCTTACAATAACATATAAAAACGATGTAGAAGTAAGTATAAATGGAATTAAGATTAAACTTCCTGAAAGTGATGTCAAATTGATTAAGTAAAAGGATATTTGATGGATAAATTAAATTTAAGAACAGAGAATCTGGATTTACATGACAGGGAATTTGAAAGGAGGGTAAGACCATTCACATTTGACGATTTTAAGGGACAAAACCAAATTATAGATAATCTGAAAATATTCGTAAAAGCTGCAGTCCAAAGAAAAGAGTCTCTTGATCATGTATTGTTACATGGACCACCCGGACTTGGTAAGACAACTCTAGCTACTATAATTGCTAATGAAATGGGAGGTAAACTGAAGGCAACTTCCGGGCCTGTAATTGATAAACCTGGCGATCTGGCCGGACTTCTCACTTCTTTACAGGATGGAGATGTTCTTTTTATTGATGAAATTCATAGGCTAAGTCCAATTGTTGAAGAATATTTATATTCTGCAATGGAGGATTTCAAAATTGACATAATAATTGACAAAGGACCAAGTGCAAGATCAATTCAACTTTCACTTAATAAATTTACACTTGTTGGTGCTACAACAAGGTCAGGATTACTAACTAATCCATTGAGGGAACGCTTTGGAATAAAATTCCATTTTGAATATTATGATAATAATATTCTTTCATGGATTGTTAAAAGATCGGCATCAATCCTGCATGTAAAAATTGATGACGATGCAGCTGATGAAATAGCGTCAAGAAGCAGAGGGACACCTAGAATAGCAAATGCAATTTTGAAAAGAATAAGAGATTTTGCCCAGATAAGCGGCTCAGGTATTATTGATCTGGACATTACCCAAAAGGGATTAAAAGCTCTTAATATAGATAGTGATGGACTTGATGAGATGGATAATAAAATTCTTTCAGTAATTATTGATAAATTTAAAGGAGGGCCTGTTGGACTGAACACAATTGCAACTGCAGTAGGAGAAGATAGCGGTACTATAGAAGAAGTTTATGAACCTTTTCTTATAAAAGAAGGATATCTAAAGCGTACTCCTAGAGGAAGGGAGGCTACCGAAAAAGCTTTAAGACATACAAGAAAGATAAAAGGTATACAAGAGGAAAATACCTTATTTTGAGTGTAATTTATTTAATTAAAGCGAAATTGCTTATCTTTTGAAGACCTTTGATACTGAGAATTTTTATTCTTCTACCATTAAGATCCAAAAGATTATCTGACTTAAATTCAGAAAGAAGCCGGATTACAGATTCAGTTGCTGTACCAACAATATTTGAAAGTTCCTCCCGGGTAAGAGAAATTTTGAGATAATTATTTTCGTCTAATCCAAAATCATTTAATAGATTTAAGAGTACTTCAGCAAGCCTTTCCCTTACAGTCTTTTGAGCAATGTCTGTAATATAAGAATTTGCTTCTTCAAGTTCTTTGCAAATAAGTTTAATAAGTTCAATAGAAAAATTCGAATTGCTTTTAACCAAACATGGGAGAGTTTCGGAAGGAATAAAACAAATATTACAATTTTCAAGAACCTTTGCAGTTGTACAGGCAGGCTCATTACTGAGAACACTCCTGTATGCAATTATATCGCCTGGTTTTGCAAATCTTATTATTTGCTCCTTACCATCCATGCCAGTCTTGTATACTTTTATTATGCCAGCATTGATACAAAAAAATCCAATTATTCTATTACCTTCATTGTATAAGACGGTTCCTTTTTTATAATATCTGCAATCTTTGAGATAATTAAGCTTATCGAACTCCTCTTTTGTTAGATATTTAAAAATAGAATTAATTTCAAATGCACATTTATCACAAGATTTGATATCTGCATTAAAATAGTTCATTTTGAGGCTTTTTCGTAAAAAAATTAATTCTGATAATTAATAAATCAATTTTTTATAAGTAACGTATTAAACAAAAACATTAAATATTGATAATATACTTTATATTAATCAAAGACTTATTTAAATATATTTAAAAATAATTTTTTCATTTTTAAAATAACGAGAAAGTAATCGGTTAGTAAATTAAAATTTAAAAATTATTACGAAATTGTTCAAGAAATTGGTAATCGTTCTCAAAATAAAGACGAAGATCATTTATTTGATATTTAAGCATTGAAAGTCGTTCTATTCCCATACCAAAGGCAAAACCTGTATATTTCATACTGTCAATACCGCATAAATCCAGAACATTTGGATGAACCATGCCACAGCCAAGTATTTCAAGCCACCCTGTATATTTACAAACATTACATCCTTTGCCTCCACATATTTTGCAACTTACATCCATTTCGCCAGATGGTTCGGTAAAAGGGAAATAAGATGGCCTTAATCGTATATGCGTATCTTTCCCGAACATTTCAACAGCAAAATATAAAAGAGTTTGTTTAAGATCGGCAAATGATACATTTTTATCAATATATAAGCCTTCAACTTGATGGAAAATACAGTGAGCTCTTGCAGAAATTGCTTCATTACGAAAGACTCTGCCTGGTGAAATAGTCCTGATTGGAGGAGTAGATGATTCCATTACTCGAACCTGTACTGAAGATGTGTGTGTTCTAAGTAAGATATCGTCAGAATTCGAATTATATTCTGAAAGCCTCGATATATAAAAAGTATCCTGCATATCTCTTGCAGGATGTTCTGGAGCAAAATTAAGCTTTGTAAATACATGATCATCATCTTCAATTTCTGGACCTTCAGAAACTGTAAATCCTATACGGCTAAATATCTCAATGATTTCATTACGTACGATTGAAACAGGATGCCTGGTCCCGTATTGTAATGGATAAGCAGGCATTGTAACATCTTCGTTGATTGTTTTTTCTTCTTTGATGCCGGAAAAAGTTTTCAAAAGAGAATATTTTTCCTGTGCAACTTGCTTTAGTTTATTAAGCAAGCTGCCAATTTCTTTCTTTTTTTCCGGAGGGACATTTTTAAATTCATCAAACAATAAAGAAATAAGTCCTTTCCGGCTTAAATATTTTAGACGGAAAGTTTCAGGATCTATACCTGAATCTTTTGTAATAGAAGTAACTTCTTCAATTAATTTATTAATCTTGTCAAGCATAGTGAAAAATTATTTTTTTAAAACACGCGCTTTAATAATTCGTACATCTGTAAGAGGTTTATCATAGTTATCAGTTGAAACGGATGCAATTTTATCAACTGTTTCAATACCTTCAATAACCTCACCAAATACTGTATATGTTCTATCCAAACGTGGAACTCCTCCTATGGTTTTATATATCTGACGTTGATCCTGTGGAATAGTATATGGTGAAGTTGTTGAAAGAATATCAAACATCCTGATAGTTGCTAATTCATGAATCTGATCATCTGAAAAATTAAGATTTGAAGAATGAATACTGTCGGAGATATGACGTATTAGTTTTATAAATAATGCCTGGTTTAAAGATTTATTTATTATTTCTTCTGCTGCATCAAGTTCTGAATCAGTTTGAACCGTTCCCTGAACAATATAAAATTGAGTTCCTGACGACCTCATCTCTGGATTAATATCATTCCCTGTTCGTGCTGCAGCAACGGCCCCTTTTTTATGGAATAACCCCGAAACAAATTCAGCAGGAATAGTATATCTCGATAATGAGTCTTGATATTTTTCAAGGGCCGGAACTCTTGTTGAAAAATCTCCAGCCTGTATCATAAAATTTTTGATAATGCGATGAAATAATATGCCATTATAATAATCTGATTCGACTAACTTTAAAAAGTTATCCCTGTGTAATGGCGTAGAATCGTAAAGTTTAATTTTTATGTCTCCAAAGTTAGTGTTTAATAGAACAATTTTATCACTATTAGTTTTTTCCTGGCAGGATAAAGAAAAAAGAATAGTCGATATAAGTAACATTGAAAATAATTTATGAATATGCATAAAAAAAATCTTTACAGTAATAAATTTACTTATGTTAACAGCAAAGATATTTAACTTTGGCCGACAAAAAAGAATTTTAATATAAAATTGAAATATTGAATTGATAAAAACCAATAAGATAATTTTGAAGTATATAAAGTAAGTGAATGAAATTAAAAAACTTGCTGGTCAAACTGTAATATACGGACTCGGAACAATTGTACCTAGGTTTCTTAATTATGGTATATTAACTTTTGTTTATACAAGAATATTTGCAAAAGAGGAATATGGTATAATTACCGAGTTGTATGCATGGATGGTTTTATTCCAAATTATTCTGACTTATGGAATGGAAACTGGATTTTTCAGGTTTTCACAAAAGAAGAATAATTATGAACAGGTTTATAGTACTAGTCTTATTAGTCTTTTAGTAAGTTCCTCTCTATTTTTAATATTAACAAATATATTTATAGATCCATTTTCAAGGTTACTGAGGTATGAGAATAACCCTGACTATATAAGGATGTTTTCTACTATCCTTGCGATAGATGCATTCAATTCAATACCATTTGCACGCCTGCGAAGAGAAAACAAGGCATTGATTTTTAGTATTATTAAAATATTAAATGTTGTAATAACGGTAGTGGCAGTATTATTTCTATTACTTATTGCACCAGGAATATATGAAAATAGTAATGGCATTTTTAGAAAAATTTATAATCCAGCTTATGGAGTGGGATATGTCTTTCTTTCTAATCTCATTGGAAGCTTTGCCACTTTATTGATGCTGTTACCATATATGTTTAAAATTAAGCCTGTTTTTAATGATAAATTATGGAAACAAATGATTGTTTATTCAATGCCTCTTATGATAGCAGGTTTAGGTGGTTCAATTAATGACGCAATAGACAAAGTTTTGTTACGTAGAATTATAGGGGGAGAACAGGGTTTGTATATGGTTGGAGAATACGGTGCTGGCTATAAAGTAGGTGTCCTTATGGCATTATTCGTGCAAATGTTCAGGTTTGCTGCTGAACCCTTTTTCTTCGAAAGAGCAGATAAGAAAGATGCAAAACAAACATACGCTAACATAATGAAATATTTTGTTTTGGTTATGCTTATTATATTCCTTGTATTAAACTTATATAAGTCCGGCATTCAGTATATAATTGGAAAAGAGTATAGAAATTCACTGATAGTAGTTCCTATGATAAGTATGGCATATCTTCTTTATGGCATTTATCTGAATCATAGTATATGGTTCAAGATAAACAATCTGACTAAATTTGGTGTATATATTACTTTTGCAGGAGCTGCTGTTACTGTTTTAATAAATATTTTATTCATTCCATTATATGGTTATATGGCATCTGCATGGGCGCATGTTGCATCTTATTTAACAATGATTGTTATTTCATTTGTACTTGCAAAAAAATATTACCCTGTTAATTATAAATTATGGAAATTGTGGCCTTATTTCGCAATTGCAATAGGAATGGTAATTTTTTCAGTAAAATTCCATTATAATAATATTTTTGAAGAGTTAATTATAAATACATGTCTTATTACGGCTTTTATTGCTTTTGCACAATATAAAGATAAAATATTTTATGTTTTTGTTAAAAAGAATTGGGATGAAAGTTAAAATAGTGAATAAATCGGGAAATAAATTGCCGGAGTATTCAACACCAAATTCTGCTGGCATGGATTTAAGAGCAATGCTGGATTATAATTTAACATTAAAACCTTTGGAAAGAACGGTTGTTCCTACAGGATTATATATTGAGCTACCAAAAGGTTATGAGGCTCAGATTAGGCCTCGTAGCGGTCTGGCTGCAGAAAAAGGAATTACTGTATTAAATTCTCCCGGTACTATTGATTGTGACTATAGAGGTGAAATTAAAGTAATTTTGATAAATCTTTCAAACGAAGTATTTATATTGAAAAACGGAGAAAGAATTGCACAAATGATTATTTCAAAATATAAAAAAATTAAATGGATAAAATCAGAATCTATTAGTGCGACAAAAAGAGGGAATGGAGGATTTGGACATACCGGAAAGGAATAAATTTATTATGAAAAAGAATATATTTATATTATTTATTTGTTATCTATTATGTGTTTCATGCAGTCCAAAATTTTTAAGAAGTTCTTATACGTTAAGGAATAATTATAATAATTCAGCTGAATACGATTTTTTATATGCAGAAGGCTTAAGATTGAAATTACTTGGCGGACTGGATGAAGCAATTAATTGTTTCGAAAAATGTTTAAAATATAAGCATCAAAGTGATGCAGTTTATTTTCAACTTGCAGAGGTGATGATAGCAAAAGGAAATATTGAATATGCAAAAGAATATCTTTTAAAAGCTGAAAAACTAGATGAAAAAAATTTATGGTATAATTTAATGCTTAGCGATATATATCAAAAATTAAATGATTATGATAGTGCAATTTATTTTGTAGAAAAATCGTTAAAAATATCTACAGGAAATGATGATTTACTGATGAAAGCGGCAGAATTATATTCTATTACAAATAATTATAAAAAAGCTGCAGAAATATTTAAACAGATAGAACAAAAATACGGTGTAAATGAAAAAACAGGAATTATTTTAATACAAAGTTATATTAAAGCAGAGGATTATGATAGTGCTGAAAATACATTGTTAAAATTGATAGAGTTGTATCCTGAAGAAATATTTTACAAAGGTATGCTCGCTGATGTTTATTATAAAAAAGGAGAAAGAAAAAAAGCATTTGAGTTATATAATAACATTATTGAAAATGAGAATAATGACGCAAAAACATTACAATTGTTAATTGAATTTTTAGCTGACGAAAAAGAATATAGTAAATTATTTAATGTTATTGATGAAATAATAATAAGAAATGATATTAAGATTGAGGATAAAATAGAGTGCTTTAGAAAAATTTTAGAGGTAAAGCAGTTAATGGAAGATGAATTCGATAAACTTGAAGAAAAATTAATAAAGCTTGAAAGTGAAATACCTGAAAACAGGGATATTAATATGCTTCGAGTAGAACTATATGAAAAACAAGGTAATGAAGGTAAATTAGAAAATAGGTTGATTGAAATCATAAAAAAGGATATCGGGAACTATCCAGCTTGGGAAAAACTTTTATTATTTTATGCTAATAAAAATCAATGGGATAAATTATTTGTATATGCAGCTGAATGTTCAAGAGAATTTAATTTATCATATATGGCAAAAATATTATATGCAAATGCTGCAATGGAAAAAGGAGAATATACGATAGCACTGCAGGAAATTAATAAAGCAAAAATTCTTGCTGGAAATATAACTGAAGCTCTTGTGCAGGCTTTGATAATAGAAGCTGAAATTTATTACAGAATTAAAGATTATGAAAAATGTTTTATGACATTTGAAGATATATTAAATATAGACCCTGATAACATAATTGCTTTAAATAATTATGCATATTTCCTTGCTGAAAATAATAAAAATCTTGACAAGGCTTTAAAAATGGCAGAAAGGGTAATTTCAATGGAGCCTGAAAATGCTACTTATCTTGATACTTATGCCTGGATACTTTTTAAAATGGGCAAAATAAAGAAATCACTGGAAATAATGGAAAAAATTTTGTCAAACAAGAATAATAATGATGCTGAATATTTCGAACATTATGGATTTATGCTAAAAGCAGGAAATAAATGTAACGAAGCAATTGAGGTGTGGAAAAAAGCTATTGAAATTGATACAAGTAAAACATATCTTGAGGAGGAGATAAAAAATTGTTCAGGAAAAAGGAAATAATTGTTATAATTCTCACTTTTGTTGTTTCTAGTTGTGTAACATCACTTAAGAGTTTGAATAATAATGAAATTTATTCAAATCCTGAAGTAATTATTGATGAAACATTAAGAAATAATGTGAGCAATTATGGTTTTTTCATACAAAAGGGGAAATTGGATATTAAAAATGAAAATGAAAGAACTAGACTTATATTTACAGTTAAGCATTTGCCACCAGATAATTACTTGATATCATTAAGAAGTGTTACTGGAATTGAAGCAATGAGAGTTAAACTTTCAAAAGATACTATAATTGTTAATGATAGAATAAACAGAGAAATACTTTATGGAAAGGGTGAAGCTTTTGAAAGAATTGCAGGAGTACCTATTGATTTATTAGTATTAGCTTTTGGAGATTTAAGCGGAGTTAACATTAAATTTAAAGTAAACAACGAAATAAAAAACAATACTATAGATGTTTATAGTAATATAAAGGATATAAATATTATTTCTACAATAAATTGTAATTTAAAAAAGGTAAAGAAAGCAACCGTATTTACAAATCAACAAGGAAATATGTTAGTTGTAAACTATTCTGATTTCAAGAGGGGAAATACTATGGTGCCAGGAACAATTGATATAACAAATGAAAAGGGAAATATTAGAATTTTAATAAAAATTAGAAAAATTATTATACCATGGCATGGAGAAATAGAATTCATACCTGGGAATGGATATATGATGAGAAGTTTATGACAAAATACTTAAAGTTAGTATTTTTTATTTTAATACTGGATATTCCGGTTTATGGGCAGACGAAAAAGGAATTAGAAGAACAAAGAAGGAAAACTCAGGAAGAAATTAACTATATAGATAATTTGTTAAAAGAAACAGAAAGAAAAAGAGGAATAAACATTAATGATTTAAAAATATTAAATAATAAAATTAAACTTTATGAAGATATAATTGAAGGATTAGAAAAGGAAATTGAATTAGTAAATGAAAGAGTTGAAATTAACAGACTTGCTATTTATTTGATGGAAAAAGACCTGGAAATATTAAAGAAGGAATACGAAAAGGCAATTTTAAATGCATATAAAGTTTCCAAGGGACAAAATTATATGATGTTTATTTTATCGGCAAGAGATTTTAATCAAGGTTATAAAAGAATTAAATATCTGCAAGAAGTAAACCAATACCGGCGAAATATTGCTGATCAAATTCTTGAGCTTAAAAAAGAAATAGAAAAGATAGAAAATAAATTAAATGAAGACATGATAGTTGTGTCAAATTTAAAAAGTAATCAGGAAAAACAAAAAAATGCTTTGCTGAATGAGCAAGAAAAAAAGCAAGTTATGATTAATAGCCTTTCAAGTAAGGAAAGACAATTAAAGAAGGAGCTTGACAATAAAAAGAAAATTGCTCAAAGAATTGAAAATGAAATTGCTCGTATAATCGATGAAGAAAGAAGAAAAAATATTGAGGGCGCATTAACACCCGAAATGAAGCTAATAAGTGATAATTTTGCATCGAACAAAGGTCGCTTACCATGGCCCGTAGAGAAAGGAGTTATTACTGGAAATTTCGGATTACAAAAACATAAAGAACTTGCGTTTGTAACAGAAAATAATCCAGGAATAGAAATAACAAGTTTGGGAAAAGTAAAAGTACGAAGTGTCTTTAAAGGAGAAGTTGTAAGGGTGTTGCCAATAAGCGGAGCAAATATGTCAATAATTATAAAGCATGGAAATTATTTTACTGTTTATCAAAACCTGGTAAACGTTATAGTTAAAACAGGAGACATAGTGGAAACAAAGCAAATACTTGGAGAAGTTTATTGTGATGAGGGGAAAGATAATAAATCAATATTGAAGTTTATGATATTTAAAGAAAAGGAAAAATTAAACCCAGAAGAATGGATTGCAAAAAGTCAGTAAAGAATGAAACAATTATGATAACCTTAATGTATAAGGTAAAATTAAAGAATAAAATATGATAAAAGAATTAAGCATAAAATCGGAAATTAATAATCTTAGAAAAGTAGAGAAGATTATTGATGAAATTAGTGCTAAAGCTGGAATAAATAAGACAAATTACGGTAAGATATTGGTTTCTACTATGGAAGCAGTTAATAATGCAGTTGCTCACGGTAATAAATATGATAAAGAAAAAGAAGTAAAAATTACAATTGATTATAGACGACAAAATTTAAAAGTAACTGTTGAGGATGAAGGCAAAGGATTTAATTATAGTAATCTTCCAGATCCAACTGCGCCAGAAAACATCGAAAAGTTAACTGGAAGAGGTGTTTTTTTAATGAGAAAACTAGCTGATGATGTGACCTTTAATGAATCAGGGAATAAGGTTACTCTTATATTTAAAAATATTAATGATTGAGCATTTTAATTCATTACCCATATAAAAAATATAAAATTAAGAACTGGTCAAAAGTTAAGATACTTATTGAAGATATTATTAATGAATATGGGAAAAAACCAGGTAGTATAAATTTTATTTTTATTGATAATTCAGAAATTATAAATCTAAATTATCAATATTTGAAGCATAATTATGCAACAGACGTTTTATGTTTCATTCTGTCCGATAATATAGTTTTAAGCGGAGATATATATATTGGAATTGACACCATTAAAGATAATGCCAAGAAATATAAAGTAACTTTGGCTAATGAACTAATGAGGGTTATTATTCATGGTACTTTACATTTGTGTGGCTTTGAAGATTCAAATGAAGAACAAAGAGACATAATGAAAAATATGGAGGATAGTTGGCTTATTAAGGCTGTAAAGAATTATGGAATTCAATTATGATGTAGTTGTAGTAGGTGGAGGACATGCAGGATGTGAAGCTGCTCATATTGCAGCAAAAATGGGAGCAAAAACCGTTTTAATAACGATAGACATAACAAAATTAGCTCAAATGTCATGCAATCCTGCTATGGGTGGAGTTGCAAAAGGTCAGATTATTAGGGAAATTGATGCACTTGGAGGACTTAGTGGAATTATAACTGACAAAAGCATGATACAATTCAGGATGCTAAACCGATCTAAAGGACCAGCTATGTGGAGCCCAAGAGCACAATGCGACCGTCAGCTCTTCTCAAAGGAGTGGAGAAAAATGCTGGAAAATACAGAAAATCTATATATGTGGCAGGAAGAAGTTAAAAGACTTATTATAGAAAATAATAAAGTATCAGGAGTGGAAACTGCTTTTGGTAACAGATTTAATGCTAAGGCAGTAATATTAACAAATGGTACTTTTTTAAATGGCTTATTACATGTTGGTTTTAAAACATATAAAGGAGGAAGAATTGGTGAGCTTGCTGCCGAAGGATTAAGTGATCAGTTAAAAGAAGAAAACATTATTGTGGGAAGATTAAAAACAGGAACTAGTGCACGGCTAGATGGAAGATCCGTAAACTTTAAGAAGATGACAGAACAGAAGGGAGACGGTGAGGGGAGATGCTTTTCATATTTACATAATTTTATAAGGATTGAAAATGAAAAAAGTTGTTTTATAACGTTTACAAATGAAGAAGCTCATAATGAATTGAGAAAAGGACTTAAATTCAGTCCATTATTTACAGGAAAAATAAAAGGAAGAGGGCCAAGATATTGCCCTAGTATAGAGGATAAAATTGTTACATTTAAAAATAAAAAATCACATCAATTATTCATTGAACCTGAAGGAAGGGATACAGTTGAATATTATGTAAACGGGTTTGCAAGTAGTTTACCACTCGAAGCTCAGTTAAATGCATTAAGAAAAATTAACGGACTTGAAGATGTAAATATTTATAGGCCTGGATATGCAATTGAATATGACTTTTTTCAACCAACACAATTAAAGCATTCATTAGAAAGCAAAATAATAAAAGGATTGTTTTTTGCTGGGCAGGTTAATGGAACTACTGGATATGAAGAAGCAGCAGCTCAAGGAATTATGGCGGGAATAAATGCAGTTTTAAAAATTAATAATAATGAGACATTTGTACTTGGAAGAGATGAAGCCTATATTGGTGTGTTAATTGACGATTTAGTTATTAAAGGAGTTGATGAACCATATAGGATGTTTACATCAAGAGCTGAGTATAGGATACTTTTAAGACAGGATAATGCGGATGAAAGACTTTCAAGAAAGGGTGAAAAGATTGGTACGGTAAGCAAGGAAAGAATTCAAAGGCTTGAAGAAAAAGAAGAGATGATTAAGGAAATAATTGATTTTTTAAAAAAGGAAAATATTGCTCCTGATGAGATAAACAAATTACTTGAAGAAAATGACACTGCAAAAATACATAGTAAAGTAAAAGCATATAATATAGTACTTCGGCCACAAATTTCACTTTCTAATTTTCTGAGTAAATACGAGAAAGCAAAGAAATTAAAAGTATTTAAATCTGAGCGATTTAACGAAATTGTTGAATCGGCTGAAATTGATATTAAATATAATGGTTATATCGAAAGAGAAAAACTTGTAGCAGATAAAATTAAAAGACTGGAAGAATTAAAATTACCTCAGGATATTGATTACAACAAATTACTTTCAATATCTACAGAAGGCAGACAAAAACTAGACAGAATTAAACCATCAACAATTGGTCAGGCAAGTAGGATCAGTGGAGTATCGCCATCAGATATCCATGTTCTTCTTATGTATATGGGAAGATAAATGTTTCACGTGGAACATCGAATATAATATCTTGTAATCTTACACTTAATTCAATAATTTAATTGCTATTATTTGAATTAAAATATTTAATTTTAGAATAGTTTGGATTATATAAAGCATGAACAAAAAAGAGTTAGAAGGAAATATAATTGATATTCACAATAGACATATTTATCCGGCCCTTCTAATAATAGAAGGAAAAAGAATAAAGGAAGTAAATAGGATAGATAAACAAGAAAATGTTTATATATTACCCGGACTTATAGATTCTCATATCCATATTGAAAGTTCTATGACCCCACCGTCTTCTTTTGCATCTGCTGTTGTTCCACATGGAACAACAGGCGTTGTGGCAGATCCTCATGAAATAGCAAATGTACTTGGCCTGAAAGGAGTAAAGTTTATGATAGAGGAATCGGAAAAAGTTCCATTGAAATTTTGGTTTGGAGCACCTTCATGTGTCCCGGCTACTAATTTCGAAACTTCAGGCGCAATAATAGGTTCCACAGAAATAGAAGAATTACTAAAAATGGAAACAATAACACATCTTGCTGAAATGATGAATTTCCCTGGAGTAATATATAAGGATAAGGAGGTTTGTAACAAAATTGAAATTGCAAAGAAATATGGTAAACCTGTTGACGGTCACGCTCCGGCTCTTTCTGGTGAAAACTTAAAAAAATATATTTCTGCTGGTATATCAACCGACCATGAATGTACTACTATAGAAGAGGCTAAGGAAAAAATCTCTCTTGGCATGAAAATAATGATCAGAGAGGGAACCGCAGCAAGAAACCTCAATGCTTTAAAAGGTTTAATAAAATCGAATCCGGATATGGTCATGCTATGCACTGATGACCTTCACCCTGAAATCCTCGTAAAAAATCATTTGAATAAAATTATAGCTGAACTGATAAAAGAAGGATTTAATATGTTCGATGTTATTAGAAGCTGTACTATTAATCCGACGCAACATTATAAATTAAATACAGGGTTATTAAGGTCTGGAGATGCAGCCGATCTAATTGTTGTTGATAATCCTGCAGAAATGAATGTACTTGAAACATGGATAAATGGCGACAAAGTCTTCGATCATGGTAAAATATTGTTTCAATATGCTCAACCTGTTCATTTAAATCATTTTAACAGTTCTTTAATAAATGCCAGCCAGATTAAGATTGTACCGAATGGAAAAAGGTTAAGAGTTATTGAAGCTTTTGACGGAGATCTTTTTACAAAGGAAACAATAGTTGACTCTGCTGATTCCAACATTATATCGTCCGATACGAAAAATGACATTTTAAAGATTGTGGTGAAGGATAGATATAATGATTCACAACCTGCTGTAGGATTAATTAAGGGATTCGGACTTACAAAAGGTGCCTTCGCCAGCTCTGTAGCTCACGATAGTCATAATATAATCTGTGTTGGTGTTGACGATAAAGATATTGTTAACGCAGTTAACCAGATTGTTAAACTCAAGGGAGGGCTGGCTATTGCGTGTGATGACAAAATCAGCTTTTTGCCTCTCCCTGTAGCAGGAATAATGTCGGACAAACCGGTATCGGAGGTGGCAACTATTTATGAAAACCTTTCCAATGAAGTTAAAATGCTTGGTTGCAAAATGAACGCACCTTTTATGACTCTCTCATTTATGGCTTTACTGGTAATTCCCGAACTTAAACTAAGCGATCGCGGACTTTTCAACGGAAGAAAATTTAATTTCATTCCGCTGTCTTTTTAACAGTCAAGGATTAAATCGGTTGCAAATTTCTATTCCTATATTTGTTAATAATAGAATGTCGTTAGAATAGAATGACGCTTAAACATGAATTGATATTACCAAATTTACCTGATAATCCCGGGATATATCAGTTTATAGATTCATTTGGGAAAATAATTTACGTGGGTAAAGCAAGAAACTTGAAAAAACGAGTAAGTTCCTATTTTACAAAAAAGCAGTCAGGCAAAACGAGAGTTATGCTTCAAAATGCAGCCGAATTACGTTATATTATAACAGATAACGAATCAGATGCTCTTTTACTTGAAAATAATTTAATTAAAAAATATCAGCCCAGATATAATATTCTTCTTAAAGATGATAAAACCTTTCCATGGATTTGCATAAAAAATGAACCTTTTCCAAGAGTTTTTTTAACCAGAAAGCAAGTCAGAGATGGCTCGGATTATTTCGGACCTTATACTTCAGTAGCAATGGTAAAAACAATCCTTGAGCTTGTTCGCCGGTTATATCCTTTAAGAACTTGTAATTATAACCTAACGCAGGAGAATATTAATGCTGGAAAATTCAAAATATGTCTCGAATATCATTTGGGTAACTGCAGTGCACCTTGCATTGGTAAACAAACAAAAGAAGAATATAACAAGAATATTTCCCAAACAAAGGATATATTGAAGGGAAATATTTCGTCGGTGATAGAGTACCTTCAAGGCTTAATGAATTTATATTCGAAAGAACTTCGATTTGAAGAAGCCCAAAAGGTCAAAGAAAAGATAGAAATTCTTTCGAAATACAGAAGTAAATCGGCAATAGTAAGTTCAACAATTCGTAATGTCGATGTTTTCGGCTATTCAGAAGAAAATGGAAAGGCATATATCAGTTATCTTAGGGTTTCAAATGGGGCTGTGATTCAAACTTATACTCTTGAAATTGTAAATCGGCTGAATGAGACAAAAGATAATATTCTTGGCATGGGAATAACTGAAATCCGACTTAAAACCGGAAGCGAGTCAAAAGAAATTATAGTTCCGTTTTTACCTGACATTCTTATGAAAGATATTAAATATACAGTTCCGGAAATTGGCGATAAACATAAGCTTCTTGAACTGGCACAAAAAAATGCAAAGTTTTATTGCATGGAGCAGTTAAAAAGGAAAGAGGGAAGAGAAGAAGAAAATAGAACAGAAAGAAATCTTGAAAAAGTTAAAAAAGATCTTTATATGACTGAACTGCCCATGCATATTGAATGTTTTGACAACTCCAATATTATGGGTAAAAATCCCGTAGCTGCATGTGTTGTTTTCAGAAACGGGAGGCCGTCAAAAAAAGAATACAGACATTACAATATTAAAACAGTTAAAGGCCCGGATGATTATTCTTCTATGGAGGAGGTGATATACAGACGATACCACAGATTGACTGAAGAAAATCAGGAATTACCACAACTTGTTATAATTGACGGAGGAAAGGGTCAGTTGAATTCAGCACTAAAAAGCATTGAAAAGCTTAATTTAAAGAATAAAATGACAGTAATCGGAATAGCCAAGAAACTGGAAGAGATATATTTTCCAGGCGATAGCATCCCTTATTATCTTGATAAAGATTCTTATACGCTCAAACTTATACGTCAAATTAGAAACGAAGCTCATCGCTTTGGCATTACTTTTCACAGGGAGAAACGTTCAGCAGATATGGTCAGATCTTCGCTCGACGATATAAAGGGAATAGGCCCTAAGACCAGGGAATTACTTCTTAATAATTTTAATTCAATTGATGAAATCAAATCGTCAAGCTATGAGAAGCTTAAAGATATAGTAGGTCATTCCAAAGCAAAGCTTTTGACCGAATACTTTAATAAATACTGAAATTGTTTTCGGATAAAAAATTACTGTAAATTTTATTATGAATTTTATATCTCAGACATTTAATATTATTCCAAGGGCATTCTCAAGTTTTGATTTCAACTCAAGTGGCTCTTTAAGATGAATTGCCGTCATGCCAATATTTTCAGCCGAGTTAGCATTGATGCTCATATCATCAATGAATAAACAATCCCCGGGTTTAAGAAAGTATTTTTGGAGAAACAATCTGTAAATCCTTTCATCCGGCTTTGATGCTTGAAGCCTGGCAGATATTTCTCCTCCATCAAAATAATTGAAGAAATCATAACTATTACAAACCTCATCGAATATATCATCGGGGAAGTTGGAAAGGTAATAAAGCTTGTAGCCTCTTTTTTTAAGTTCTGGCAGAAGTTTTATATTCGGTATGATGGGAGTTATTATTTTTGTTCTTAAATCAAATACGGCTTTTATTTCGCTCCCTGAAAGAGATGATTTCTTTGCTATTTTATTGATTGCCTCGTTAAGTGTAATATCGCCATTATCTAACTGACGCCATTCAGGACCGTTAAAAATATAATTAACGATTAGGCTTTTAAGAGGGTCATTATAACCGGCATTTTCAAGAAATTCGGCAGGCTTCCAGTTAATCAGAACATTACCAAGATCAAAGATGATATTTTTAATCATGGATTTTTCATTGATGAAGGTTGACCTGTAGCTTCAATGACATGCCACCAGAGTTCGCCGTTAATATCGATCTTTTTTCTTTGTGATGTTGCGAGTTCTATAGGTATAAGCGTGAAAAGATCGTTCCAGTAACCCACAACAAAATCTGTTTTGCCGGCCATAGCAGCATGAACCGAATTTTGGGCCAAAAGATTACAGAACTTACTGTCGTTTGGATTTGCCGGAGCACTTCTTATGATATAGCTTGGATCAATATAACGTATTGAGAATGGAAACCGCTTTTCTGTAAATTCCTCTGAAATTTTTTCTTTCAAGTAAACACCAATATCTTTATGCTTTATATTACCTGAAGCATCTGTAACTTGTTCCGACTTATCGAACAGATCCTGACCGGCCCCTTCGGCTACGACCACCACCGCGTGATGTCTGTCTTCGAGTCTTTTCCTTAGAATCCGCAGAAAACCACGCTGGCCATATAGATCGAAAGGCGCTTCAGGTATCAGTACAAAATTAACTTCTTGTATTGCCAGGGCTGCATGTGCTGCAATAAATCCGGAATCGCGCCCCATGAGTTTAACTAGAGCTATTCCGTTATAGGCTCCAGCAGCTTCATTATGAGCATTTTTAATAATATCATTTGCAATTGAAAAGGCTGTCTCAAATCCAAATGACTTTTCAATAAAGCTTATATCATTGTCAATAGTTTTAGGGATTACTGCAACAGATATTTTGAGATTTCTTTTTGAAATTTCTTCATATATGGCATGCGCACCCTTTAATGTACCGTCGCCTCCAATGCAAAACAGAATATTTATATTCAATATCTCGAGAGTATCAACCATATCCACAACATCCTGATGACCTCTTGAGGAACCGAGGAAACTTCCGCCGCTTAAATGTATGTAACTTACAACTTGAGGAGTGAGATCAACGACAGGATGATTATATTTTGCAACAAGACCTTCAAATCCATATTTTATGCCGAGTATTCTGGTGACGCCATAACGGTAATATAACTCATAAACAAGGCTCCGAATAACATTGTTAAGACCCGGACATAAACCACCGCAGGTTACTATTCCAACTTTTGTTTTAGCAGGTTCGAAAAAAATATTTTCCCTTGGACCAGCTTTTTCAAAAGAAAGAGGCTGTTCGCCATTTTTCATACATTTGTTGAAATTATCAAGGGAGACATCATATAATATTCGTTCGCTTTCCTCAACAAACTTATAAAGAAGACTGTAATTCCGTGCAGCCTGACACAGAGGTGATTTAACATTGGTTTTACCCAGATTTTTTACAAGAAAATCTTCATGAGTCATGATACCTGATTTTAATAATTTATATTATAAAGGTAAATATATGACATACAGTCATTTAATTAATATTACCTGTAATTTTAAAACTAAGCAATATATGACCTGAAATATTAAGGAATTCATCATTTCTTACTATTATTTCTGTTAGTGAATATTTTTCAAAAGATCAGGCAAGTAAAATAAAAATGGCCAGGTGTTGAAAGGACAAACAAAATCTGTCTGGTTAACGTATGAAATGACAAATAATTACATAATATATTGAAAGCAATAAAACTAATTGGAAGTAATAATTTTCAATATACTCCTTTAACCTTAGTCTGGATAGCATATAACCCGGTACTTGCAGTAATAAAAAGAGTTTTTCTGTTTTTCCCACCAAAACAAACATTTGCAGTCCACTTCTCCGGAACCGGGATGTTGACAATTTGTTTTCCCGTTTTATCGAAAACAGTTACCCCGTTTCCTGTAAGATAAATATTTCCCTTGTTATCAATTGTCATTCCATCGGAACCCATATTGCAAAAGAGCTTTTTGTCGGTAATACTGCCGTCTGGATTTATTTTATAACACCAGGTTTTCCTGTCACCGATATCAGCTACATAAAGAGTTTTTCCATCGGGTGTTCCGACAATTCCATTTGGTTGTAATAGATCGTCAATTACACGTATTAGTGTTTTGTGGTCAGGCGAAAGATAATACACACACTGTTTATCCTGCGGTCGTTGTGTATGGTCCCACCATGTGCGCAGGTAAAACGGATCTGTGAAATAAACTTTGCCGTCGTTAGATATCCACAGGTCGTTTGGGCCATTGAAAGGTGCATCGTTATATTTGTTTATGACAACTTCTATCTTTTTGTCGGGAGTTATCTTCCACAATTCATTTTTCTCGTCAGCGCAAGCCCACAGGTTTCCATCCTTATCAAAAAAGAGTCCATTTGATCTTCCGGCAGGTTGCATAAAGGTAATTAATTCACCTTTTAAAGTCCATATCATTATTCTATCATTAGGTTGATCGGTAAAATAAACGTTTCCATGTTTATCAGCAGCAGGGCCTTCGGTAAAGGCAAAATTACCTGCAAGTTTTATTACCTCAGCTCCCTGCGGAATAATCTGATTACCGCTTGTTGTCTGGCCAAATGAAGATTCAATTGTAGAAAACACAAAAACCAGTAAAAAAATATATAAATATCGTTTCATACTCAAATAACTGTTTTTTTCATCCTGTTTATATAGTCATCAATCTGTTCCGGTTTTTCAAAACCTACAATAATTATATTTACAGTCCCAAGGCTTAGAACATACTTTAGCGATTCATTAATTTTTTCTGAGTCGTCTTTGAAACTTCCGTTCCCGATCAGTTTCATCGCTATTACACCTTTCCCTGAATCATGAAGTTTTTTAATAAAAGTTACTACGTCGGAAGGATCACGGCTATCCATACTTTCTCCATAAGGATTTATCCTTACATGAACAGTATCGACCCATTGACTTTCCGAAGCAGTTTTCATAGCGTCGAGGGAATGGATAGAAACACCATGAGCACGAATTATATTTTTTGCTTTGAGCTTTTCAAGTCCGTCTAAAAATCTTTTCTGTTCATCGTTCCATGAGCCGGACGTCATGCAATGAAGTTGGACCAGATCGATATAATCGGTGTTTAATTCTTTTCTAAATCTGTCAATTACTATTTCTGCATCCGGTCTTTCCGGTTCAGGAATGCCGCCCCTGGTAACCCACATTTTTGTACCAATTACATACGATTCGCGCGGATATGATTTAAGTGCATCTCTGACGTAAGTATGGGTACCGTAACTGTCGGCACAATCGAAGTAGCGTATTCCTTTCTCATAAGCATATCTAATTACCGATTCAGCTACTCCTGCACGTGTTATACTCGATGTACGGTTATAACCGTTGAAGCCTGTACCCATTCCGAGAAGAGTAGTTTTTATTCCTGTATTTCCGAGTGTAACGGTCTTAAAAGGATCGATACCGGCACCAGAAATATCAACTGTGGCTGAGGCAATAGCCTTTTTGCCTATTATCAGGCTTCCAGCACCTGCAGCAGCTACAGCGACGAATTTCCTTCTTGTTAACCTGGCTTTTTTCATAATTCCTGTGAGTTAAAATGTAAATATAAACATATTTAAAATCAAAAAACATAAGCTAAAAATATGCAATTATTATCTGTTTAATATTATTGATATTCCAATTATATTGAGGTTTATTTAAGTACCATAATTTTAAGTTTTGATTGGTGATCGGGTTCATAATAAATTCTTTGGACTGCTTTCTGGAAATCCTCTTCGCCACATTTGTAGATATTTACAAATTTTTGCGGATTTCTGTCAACAAGCGGGAACCAGGAATTTTGGATTTGTATCATTATTTTATGACCCTTTTTGAAAGTGTGAGCGACATCGGGTAGTTCATATCTTACTTCTTCAATTTTGTATGGAGTAAATGGTATGGGTTTTTCAAAACTTTCTCTATATCGTCCTCTGAAGATTTCAGCTCTTACGAGCATCTGATATCCGCCAAGCGGAACCTTAGTATTCATGTCTTCCGGGTTTGGAGTATCAGGTGGAAGCACGTCAATAAGTTTTACAACATAATCGGCGTCAGTACCTGAGGTAGAAACAAAAAGATCGGCTTCGAGGGGCCCGGTTACCGTTATGTCTTCTGTAAGTATATCTGTCTGATAAACCATAACATCAGGCCTTCTTGATGCAAATCGCTGGTCATCGGTCATATATTCTATAGTTCGATGAGCGTGTACACCTTCAGTATATGGAACAGGCTTCATCGGGTCTGAAATATATTCGTCGAACCTTCCTGAAACAGTAGGGGGATTGAATGAAATTTTACCTTCAGGCATTAGATAGAGATTTTTTTCTTCTACATTTTTTGGTGGCCATGTATCGAATTCGTTCCACTTATTTGAACCTGTTATAAAGATAGTGGCTTCAGCAAATTTCCCATCACCTTTTCCATACAGAAAATAATCGAAGAACTCTTTTTCGAGCTTATGGTATTTTTCATTAGCATCAATTCCCCAGTAAATATTTCCAAGATTTTCTGCCTTTCCGAATGCCCACTGGCTGTGATACCATGGGCCCATTACGAATATATTCGTAAGCGATTCAGGATTTTGATTTTCAAAAGCTTTATAAGTATGAATGGTACCATAAAGGTCCTCGGCATCGAACCAGCCTCCAACCGTCATGACGGCCGGCCTGGTATTTCTTAGAAACTGACGTGGATCTCTCGCTTTCCAAAAATCATCATAGTCGGGATGAGCGAAAGCATCATTCCAGAATTTCACGCTATCGCCGAAATATTTTGGAGAAATATTCCTGATTGGGCCAACTGATAAGAAGAACTCATAGTTATCAGGGATAGGCCACTGGAATGAAGGGAATCCTTTTCTTGAAGGTGCTCTGTGTTGATGTCCATTACTATAAAAGAAGCTGAAGCAGTCGAGCAGGAAGAAAGCACCGTTATGGTGAAAATCGTCGCCTATGAACCAGGCAGTCACAGGTGCTTGAGGTGAAATTGCCTTAACAGCAGGATGAGAGTTAATAGCTCCCATTGTTGAATAAAACCCCGGGTAGGATATACCAAATATACCGACACGCCCGTTGTTCCCTGCAACATTTTTAACTAACCAGTCAACAGTATCCCATGTATCGGTTGTTTCATCAATGTCTTTGTTACTCTTTTTTTCCGGTATTACAGGTCTGATATCTTCAAATACGCCTTCACTCATATATTTTCCTCTGACATCCTGAAATACCATAATATAATTATCTTCTGTATATCGTGAATAGAGCTGGAAGTAAATATTGAATGAAGTAGGTCCTTCAGGTTCAATATTATATGGAGTTCGATTCAAAAGGATAGGATGAGTAATGGATTTATCTTTTGGCGTATATATTGACGTGAAAAGTCTTATACCGTCGCGCATAGTAATATAAACTTCTTTTTTGTCATATTTATCTTTTAATGCAACACGACCTATGGGCGAAGAAGCAGGAGGCTTTCTTGTCAGGATAAGAGGAATTTGCTCTTCTGACTGTGTGAATATTCCTTGAATTGCTGAGAAATCAGGTAAAACTTTGCCGATAAATGTAAATGCTGAGCCTGCGTGTGAAAATGAGAAATCGGGATAAACAAATACTGTTGTTGTCGAAGGGATGCTAAAGGTAGCCTGATTAGGACTATCCCATGTGGAGGTATATCCATCTCTTGTGGATTTTACATGAAGTGAAATAGGAAGTGAACGATCCTTTGCTTTCAGTTGTCCATACCAATCACCTTCTATGCTCTGGCTGAATGCAGAAGGAATATAAGATGATATAAAGAGGATCAAAGTGAATATGCGGATAAAGTGTATTGGTCTTTTCATTTTATGCAGTAGTTAAGTTTTTAAAGAGGTATATAATTATATTAATAATGGTTAATTAAATTATAATAAGCAGATTTTTCTATAAAAATCAATTATCGCGGGAAGTGGTGTAAAGGACAAAATTTTTAAGTGATGTTTTTATTTCCGATTCAGGATACGAATCGAGTATTGCCAGGGCTTTATCCCTGTACTGATTCATCTTTAGTGCCGAGTATTCTATTCCTCCGTTATCTCTGACAAATTTAATTACCTCTTCAATTTCGGGTTTGGTTTTTTTCTTTTTTCTCACAATATGTAAAATGTGAGTTCTTTTAGCCAATGGTGATTTTTCAAGAGCATAAATAAGAGGAAGAGTTATTTTTCTCTCCTTAATATCATTGCCTTTTATTTTGCCAGTGAGATTGTTTCCTTCATAGTCGAGAATATCGTCTCTTATCTGGAAGGCAATTCCGATGTTTTCGCCCATTTCTTTCATTATTTGTATAACTTCTGCATCATTTGTTACAGAAGCAGTACCACAAGCTGTACATGCAGAAATAAGTGCTGCCGTTTTGGATTGTATTATTTTTATATAATCTGTTTCATTCATATTTAATTTGTGTGCTTTCTGAAGCTGAAGAAGTTCACCTTCGCTCATTGATTTCACAGCTTCAGATACAATTTCAAGCATGTCGTAACGATTTTTTTCAAGGCTTACAAGTAAACCAGTTGCAAGCATGTAATCGCCTGTGAGTACAGCTATTTTTGAGTTCCACAGTGCATTAACAGACAAAGCACCTCTTCTCTGGCTAGCATCGTCAACAACGTCATCATGGACAAGCGAGGCAGTATGTAAAAGCTCTATCAAAGTCGCCGCAACACATGTTGATTCATTCACTTCACCATTTAGACGTGCCGAAAGAAAAACCAGAAGAGGCCTCATCTGTTTTCCTTTTCGCCTGAAAATAAAATTGAGAATTATTTTAAGCAATGGTACATCGCTCTTAAATGTCTTGTTAAAAAATGACTCAAATTCAGCCATTTCTTTTTCGACTGGCTTTCTTATTTCTGCAAGCGTTGACATTTGATGCAGTGTTTGTTTTTCAAACATATAAAAAATTACAATGCACAATAAAAGCTAACATCATAAGATTTGCCATTTAATGCTTGCAAATTTGGATAATATTTAATATATTTATATATTTATATATTTGTATAAAAATTTCGAAGAATGGAAATTTTGAAATTAACGGCGGAAAATCTTGAAAGGGCATCGGAGATACTTAAAGCAATAGCTCATCCTGTAAGAATATCAATTATTGAGTGCCTTGAAAAGGAAGGAAGACTAACCGTTTCTCAAATACATACTTTACTTGGGATTGGACAGGCAAATGTTTCGCATCATCTTGGCATAATGAGAGACAAAGGGATATTATCGGCCAAGAGAGAGGGGAAAAATATATATTACTCATTAAAGGATGATTCGATTAAATTGTTATTGAATTGTATCAGAAACTGTTGCAATGGATGATTTTACTTTAGATTTTTGAACATTTTTTTCTGGAATATTATTATTGAAAATACGCCACAGGTTATTGCTGCATCGGAAATATTGAATACCGGCCTGAAAAATATAAACGATTCTCCAGGTTTTATAGGTGACCATTCAGGCCATGTTGTATTGATTATAGGGAAATAAAACATATCCACAACTTTCCCCTTTAGGAATGAAGAATATCCTCCTTCGGGGGGAAAGAGAACGGCTAACTTATCGTAAGTACTTTCACTGAAGATAAGTCCATAAAATGCACTGTCAATAAAATTTCCTATTGCTCCGGCAAGAATTGCGCTTACAGAAATAATAAGGCCTGTATGGGCATTTTTCTTTATTAATGTGGAAAGGTACCATCCAATACATATAATTGCTGCTATCCTGAAAATACTAAGCAATATTTTGCCTGTGTTCCCGCCGATTTCCATACCGAATGCCATGCCATTGTTTTCTATAAAGTGAAGCATTCCGTATTTTCCAAAAAAGTGAATTTCCTCGCCCAGAAACATATGGGTTTTAACCCATATTTTAAGTGTCTGGTCGGCGAGCAAAATAAGAATTATAATTATTAAAGCTATTCTACCTTTAACAATATTCTTCATGTCAAATTATAAGCAGCGCAAAATTGATAAAAAGAATCGAGAAAATAAAGATTTTCCTAAATGGCAAAGTTTGTTGTTGCATATATTGATAATAAAATCTAAGTAAATTTAACAGGCTTAGATATTGGTTAAAGCTTTTAATTTAAATTCTTCAGGGACATTGAATATCATTCTTATTCCCGTCCCAGCAATGCCAGTTACTGTCGTCGAAATAATCAGAAGCCTGAATTCTTCCATTACGACCCGTAGCGCTCCATTCAATGGTGAGGCTTACAAATGTTCCACGCGATTCGTCGTAAAGATATATTTTATAAGAGGATGTTTTACGGTTATATTCAATATAACTATTTTTAAGATTCCCGTCTTTAATGTAAGTATATTTTACAGATTCAACTTCTGTTCCCGTTTTTACCCAGTCAATTTGAAGCATTGGTACCTGTGAATCTTTACTTTCGTACATAATCCACTGACCGCTTTTGCCATCAAGTGATGTTGTACCGTTAAACCACATAAATTCATCAAAACCGCCTACTCCTGACCGGGATATATACATTTCCCATTTAATATCCTTTGAGGTTATTTGACCGGTAAATCTTGCAATGTAAGTAACAGACAGAACATTTACAGAGTATTTCCACTGCCATTTTTTGTTATCGAGATAAGAAGACTTGTTTTCAGCTGCCTTTCGAAAGGCTTCGACGGGAACGATAAAATTATCATAAAAAAGTTTGTTCCACACACCTGCAAACGTTGCTGCCAAACTCCAATTATAATTGATCACAGCCTTTGAATTATTTACAACATCAGGTACAGTTGCAGACTTTGTATCATTAGTAAAATTGGTGAAGTCTATTAACATAGTTTCTACAGGAGGGATTGTCGGAGGATTGTCCTTTTTCTCACAGCTTTGTAAAAATGCAATTGCCGGGCCAAATATAAACAGTAAATAGAGAATTTTTTTCATTCCGTTTTAGTTTTATATTTTTATACAAAAATAATAACGCATTGATTCATAAAAAAATTATTGGATAAGAAATAAATAATATCTTAACGCATATAAGTGTTGCTATTTTTGTATAAAAACTATTTAATGAACCCGATTATTAGAATTACGAAGGAGTTTACATTTGAAATGGCTCATGTCCTCGATAGATATGACGGTCCATGCAGCAATATACATGGTCATTCATACAGGTTATGTGTTACTGTTTCCGGCATACCTATTAATGATAAGGGTAGTCCGAAAGAAGGAATGGTTATGGATTTTTCGGATATAAAGAAAATAGTCACGGAAAAAATTCTGAACATCTTTGATCATTCCATTGCTGTAAGCAAAGGATACATCAAGGATAACATGTCATTAATGGGTAAAGCGTTAAAAAACATGGTGGTATTGGATTATCAACCTACATGTGAGAATTTGGTTACAGATTTTGCCTCACGATTAAAGAACAGTTTTCCTGACGGAGTATCACTTCATAGCCTGCGCCTGTACGAAACTCCGATATCATTCGCAGAATGGTTTGCTTCAGATAATTAATATTACAAAGTTATGCCTGAAACAGGTGAAATAAAATTATTTCTTTTCGATGCGTATGCTCTGATATTCAGATCCTATTATGCATTTTTAAAGAATCCAAGAATCACTTCAAAAGGTTTAAATACTTCGGCAATATTTGGGTTTTTACTAACACTTCAGGAAGTTTTGCAAAAAGAAAAACCAACCCATTTAGCAGTTGTATTTGACATGCCTGGCCCTACGTTTCGTCAGGAAATATTCCCTGAATATAAAGCTACCAGGGAGGAAACCCCGGAAGATATAAGAAAATCGATACCCTATATCAAAAGGCTTATTGAGGCATTCAATATACCAATTATAGAGTATCCTGGATATGAAGCGGACGACATAATAGGCACACTTGCACGGAAAGCTGCAGAGCGTGGATTCGTGACGTATATAATGACACCCGACAAAGATCTTGCCCAATTGGTTTCGGATAAAATATTTGTGTATAAACCTTCGCGAAACGGAGCTGAAGCTGTTATATGGGGTGTTGATGATGTAAAACGTGAATTTGGCGTGGAAAGACCTGAGCAGGTCATAGATATCCTTGGACTTATGGGCGACACTTCGGATAATATTCCAGGTGCACCGGGTATTGGACCAAAAACGGCAATGAAGTTGATTTCGCAATTTGGAAGCGTTGAGGAACTTTTTAAAAATACAGACAAGCTTCAGGGTAAGCTTAAAGAAATAATAGAAGCAAACAAGGAACAGATTGAACTCTCAAAAAAACTTGCAACTATAATTGTAGATGCCCCGGTTGAACTTGATGAAGATAAACTTAAGGCCCGACCTGTTGATACTGCAAAATTAAAAGAGTTGTTTGAAGAGCTTGAGTTCAAAACTACTGCTTCGAGGATACTTGAATCAGAGGCAGTGAAGAAACAACCCTTTGAAGAAGGTAAAGAAATGAATGAAACGAATGGAACGACAAAAACCAGGCTTAATATTGAAACTGTACCGCATTCCTATCGACTTGTTCAGGACATCGAAGGGCTTAAGAAACTGGTAGCAGAATTAAGAGAACTTCCGGAATTTTGTTTCGATACAGAAACAACAAGTATAAATGCTCTCGATTCAGAACTTGTTGCTATTTCTGTTTGTTGGAAAAAAGGTGAAGGGTATTTGATATATTTTCCTGAATCGTTTGAGCAAACCTTTAAAATGCTTAATATTCTAAAACCTGAATTTGAAAAAGACACATCAAGGAAAATAGGGCAAAACATGAAATTTGATATACAGGTTCTTTCAAACTATGGTCTGGAAGTCAATGGTCCCTATTTCGACACCATGATAGCTCATTATATCCTTGAACCGGATATGAAGCATAACATGGATTTCCTTGCCGAAACTTATCTATCATATATTCCTGTTCCTATTGAAAAACTAATTGGAGAAAAAGGTAAAAACCAAAAAACAATGAAGTCTGTTCCTGTTGAAATAATTGTTGAATATGCAGTTGAGGATGCTGATGTCACACTGCAGTTAAAAGAAGTTTTTGAACCTCGTCTGGAGAAAGAAGGGATGGCAAGACTTGCAAGGGATATCGAAATGCCTCTTATAAAAGTACTTGCCTCGATGGAGAAAACAGGGGTAAAACTGAATGAGGAGAATCTGAAAGCAATTGCTGTGGAATTGAGGGAAGATATTGTGAAACTTGAAAATGAGATTTACAAGCTTGCAGGTACAGAATTCAATATCTCATCGCCAAAACAGTTGGGAGATATTTTGTTTTTAAAATTAAAACTTGACAGTAACGCACGGCTAACAAAAACAAAACAATTCGTTACAAATGAAGAATCTCTACAAAAGCTTATAAATAAGCATCCTATAGTAAACAAAGTACTTGAATACAGAAGGCTTAAAAAACTTCTTTCAACTTATGTTGAAACATTACCCGATTTGATCAATCCAAAAACAGGCCGGATACATACCTCATTCAATCAGACTGTTGCAGCAACCGGACGACTTAGCTCGAACAATCCTAACCTGCAGAATATTCCGGTTCGTAATGAGAGAGGACGCGAAATAAGAAAAGCATTTGTTCCGGAGGACGGACATTTATTTCTGTCAGCCGATTATTCACAAATAGAATTGAGAATAATGGCACATCTGAGCGGCGATGAAAATATGATTGCCGATTTTCTTTCAGGTCAGGATATTCATGCTGCTACTGCAGCAAAAATATTCCATGTAAGCATAAATGAAGTAACTGAAGAGATGCGAAACAAGGCGAAGACGGCAAATTTTGGGATCATTTACGGTATATCATCTTTCGGGCTATCGGAGAGATTACTTATTAGCAGGAAAGAAGCAAAGGAACTTATAGAAGATTATTTTAACTCCTATCCCAGAGTAAAGTCATACATGGAAGAAAGTATACGCAAGGCAAGAGAGAACGGATTTGTTACAACTATGTTCGGTCGCAGAAGGTATATAAGGGATATTAATTCGAGAAACAAAGTAGTAAGAGGCAATGCCGAAAGAAATGCAATAAATGCTCCAATTCAAGGTACTGCAGCGGACATTATTAAAATTGCAATGGTGAATATTTTTAATCGTTTAAAGGACGACAAGCTCGAGGCAAAAATGATATTACAGGTTCATGATGAATTGATTTTTGAGGTTTTGCCTGAAGAGCTTGAAGTGCTTAAGAATATTGTCGTAAAAGAAATGTCGGGAGCAGCCTCATTAAAAGTTCCTCTCAAAGTTGATATTGGAGTAGGAAATAACTGGCTTGAGGCTCATTAAAATAATAATTTTTTTTTCCTTCCGGTAAATGATTCAGTTTGTTTTTCCGTGAAGTATTGATTTGTAAAGAGATTTATCGGCAAGAATATTAGCGGCCTTTTTTATCTCCTCATCATATTTAATTGACCATTGAATAGCTCCTTCCTCGTAAAAATATCTTTTTATGATTTCAGCCGTCAATAGTTCAGTAATTTCATTTTTAAAATTCATAAGGTCTTTTTGAAGATCGTGAGTTATTTCTTTTTGCAATAAATTGAATAATTCTTTATTAGTCTCATAATATTTTTCCCTTTGGGCGTTTTCAATCAGTTCAGAAAATGATTTTTCTGTAAATGTCTGATAATTAAATCTTTTGTCATGAAGGAATGTGATAAAGTCGTTATAGTCATCATCAGTTAGTATTACCTGGTCAATGCTTTTAATATCGGGATGTGACCAGTAATATTTTGTAGCAAAGTCGAAAATATAATTTTTGAGATATAGTTCAGATGCTAACAAGCTAAGTGACTCGGGGACAGTCACAACATCAGGAGTGATTCCGCCGCCGTCTTTAACAGGCCTTCCATTGCGGGTTTTAAAAGTTTTAATAAGAGAATCAGGTATATATCCTACACTTCCGTCCTCGTTTCTGTGTGCAAAGTTAATAGCCTGAATGCATCTGCCACTCGGTATATAGTACTTGGCGGTCGTTACTTTAAGGCTTGAATTATAACTCAGTGGGCGGGTAATCTGAACAAGTCCTTTACCGAAAGAACGCTGGCCAACTATTACACCGCGGTCGAGGTCCTGGATAGCACCGGCAACTATTTCGGAAGCCGATGCAGATGCTTTATTTATCATAACAGTAAGAGGTATTTTTTCATCAACCGCTTTTCCTCTGGTTTTATAAACGGCATCAAACTGTTTAACTTTACCTCTTGTGCTTACTACTTCAGTTCCACCATCGACAAACAGATTGACGACCTCAACAGCTTCATTCATTATGCCTCCCGGATTGGATCTCAAATCGAGAATTATTCCTTCCGGGTGATATTGTTTAAGGGATACTAAAGCTTTCTTAACATCTTCATTGCAATTTTGCGTGAAATTTGTAAATCGTATGTAACCCGTTTTCGAATCAATCATCCCATAATACGGAACAGGGGGTAGAGATATCCTTTCTCTTGTCATATTGAATTCTGTTTGTACCCCGTTTCTTTCGACAGTCACTTTAACTACAGTGCCAGGGTCACCTTTTAATTTTTCGCTTACTTTTTCTACCGGCTGACCTTTAAGTGGTTGATCATCAACTTTTAAGATAAGGTCACCCGGTTTTATTCCTGCGACGTCGGCAGGGTAACCTTTATATACTTCAGTAACAATTGCATAATCCCCATTACTGCGAACAATACATCCAATTCCCCCATATTTTCCCGTTGTCATTAAGTCGAGCTCATTAATTTCCGACTCAGAATAATATGTCGTATATGGGTCGAGGGTTTTTAACATGCCATCGATAGCTGATCTGATAAGCTTTTCAGGGTCGAACTCATCCACATAAAAAGTGTTTAGTTCGCGTACAAGAGAAAAGAAAATGTCAAGGCTCTTCCCAAGTTTAAAATCTCTTGATTCCTGGTTAATTAAGAACGCTGTGCTTATAACTGCAAGCACAATTGCCAGAAGTATTATAGGAATTCTTTTCTTTCTTGTATTTTTATTCATGTGTAAGTAATTTTGATTTTAAAGGTCGCATAGAACGCACATGTTTATAAAAGCATTTTCATTCTTATTTGTTTTTGAATAACATGTTGGTTTCATATTATCAAATAATGATTAAATGAAGAGCGAAAATAAGAAGAAATTGTTTCAATAAGGAATTTTCGAAAGATATTAAGAGAATTTTAACACTTATTGCAATGATTTTTTTGCTGATGAGATCAGCATTTTTATCATCTTATTAATAGCCTCATATATAACGGGATATTCTGCTATTTGTTTATCCTTGTAGATTATTATAAAAGTAATGTTGACATTAGCAGATTTCAGATAGTCATAGAGAATATGTTTTTGTTTACGATAAGCTTCTCTTATTCTTCTTTTAATGAGGTTTCTTTCTACAGCCGATTTAAAATTTTTTTTTGAAACACTTATAGCAACTTGTGCAGGGGAAGGCAGTTGTGTTTCGCTAAAACTCCATATAATCTGAAAAGGATGACAAAAGAAGGATTTGCCGTTTTCAAAAAGAAAAGTTATTGCTTTTTTACTGGTTAGTCTTTCCGGTTTTTTGAATGTTTCAGATAATTCGTTCATTTCCCGGTCAGGAATCAAATAAGTCAGGAATATTGTTCATATTTCAGAATTGACTTTGAAGTCAGCTAAAGTTTACTTATTGCTATTGTTTTTGTTGAATTCTTTAAGGTATTCATCCAGTGCCATTGTCATTGAAGGAGCTTTCGGGTTGGGGGCCTGTATATCGAGCCGAAGGCCTTCCTGTTCAACAGCCTGCGCAGTAGTAGGGCCAAAAGCAGCAATCTTGATATCCCCCTGAACAAAATCAGGAAAATTCTCACGTAATGATTTAATGCCGGCAGGACTGTAAAAAACAATTATATCGTAATCAAGATCTTTTATGCTCGAGAAATGATTGCTTATAGTTTTATAAAGAATACCTATAGTATGCTTTATATTATTCTTTTTGAGCAATTCAGGAATTTCTGCATTGTGAGGTTCAGGAAGAGGTACGAAATAGTTTTCGTCGCGATGTTTTACGATTATGTCTATAAGATCCTGGAATTTTGAATTTCCGTGAAATATTTTTCGCTTACGGTAAACGATATATTTTTGAAGGTAAAAGGCTACGTTTTCTGTAATGCAAAAATATTTCATTGTTTCAGGTACAGTAATTCTAAGCTCGTCACATATCCTGAAATAATGGTCAATTGCAGTTTTACAGGTAAAGATGACGGCTGTAAAATCAAGAATATTTATTTTCTGCTGCCTGAAATCCTTTGCAGAAATACCCTCAATTTGAACGAACGGTTTAAAATCAATTTTTAAGTTATATTTTTTTGCCAGCTCATAATACGGTGATTTGGGATTTTGAGGATCTGGCTGTGACACTAAAATCTTCTTTATTTTCAACCCCTTACAGATTTAGTTCGACATCAGGAAATTTCAAACTCCTGTAATAATGCTGAAATATATTTTATAATTACAGCTACAGGTAAAATCTCCAGAGCACAAAGGTATAAAATTAAATAAATAAGTGATGCATGCCTATTTATAAAAATAATAAAAAGACGTGTAAGACGTATAATAATAAGAAGAGCGGCAATAGCAAATCCGGCAACAATAAATGTGGCGGTTGAGAAAATGTTTGTATAAAGGATGAACATAATCAAAAAAAAGCATATTAAGCCGTAGATTCTATAAAAATTATATACAGTTGAGACATAGCTTTCGAATAACTCTCTTTGTTCGCTGATTATTCCAGTCAGTATGCTTATAAAATGTCTTGCCGATATTGCTAAAATTACAATTGTCAGGCATAACAACCACATAACGAATCCATTGAGTGGCAGGAAATTTATATTGTAATGTTCAAGTGCCATATAACAGAAAAGGCTAATATTTATATATGAAGCCAGATTTATCAATATTGATTGCAGCCGGAATATTCTTTCCGTTTCATAGGAAAATTTATCAGATGAGTTGCGTAGAGTCAGGAATTTTATCATATCTCTGAAAACATTTCCAGGTAAGTTACGCAAAATTATATAGATAAGGAAAGATATCAGGATCAAATAAAGCATCCAATCAGCTTTTATATGAGATGTTTCTCTGCTGATTCCATCTTTCAGGTTTGTTTTAAGTTCAGTAACCAGTTCGTTTTTGAATTCGCTGGTTCTGTTAATGAAAGAAAAAGGGAAGGGTTCCGGAGGCGGCATAAAAGAATAACCGGCAGAATCATTTATAAATAAAAGAGGCAGTAACTCGTCGGATGGTTTATAAATTTTGTCTACGGCAGGGCAGGTATCAGCCACAAAAATACTTTGTTTTGCCGTATCTTGCTGCATTATGATTGCCTGTTTAGTTTACGGCACTAATTTATATATTTTTAATCTTAGAAGTGATCGGATCGGCATCCCATAATATCGGAAAGTATGTTATTGGCAAGCCTGCTGGCGCCTATCCTGAATAATGAAGGATTAAGCCATCCTGAACCGAGAATATATTTTACAATATTATAATAAACTGCTGCATCTTCCGATGTAACAATGCCTCCGGCAGGTTTAAATCCTACTTTAATACCTGTTTCATTGTAAAAGACAGAAATTGCCCTGCACATTACAAAGGCAGCCTCGGGCGTAGCGGAAATGCTGGTTTTCCCGGTTGATGTTTTAATGAAATCAGCACCTGCATCCATAGCAATCATTGATGCATTGAAAATCTGTTCGGCATTTTCCATAAGTCCCGACTCAATAATAATTTTAAGAATTATGTCACCCACTGTATTTCTTATTTCTCCTATTTCGTCGGCAACTGTTTTAAAGTCGTTGCCGAGAAAAGCCCCGACAGGTATTACGACGTCTATTTCGTCGGCTCCGGCATCAACTGCCATTTTGCACTCGGCTACCTTTATATTCCTGAAAGTTTGTGAAGTTGGAAAACCACCTGCAACTGAGACTATTTTCACATTTTTTGCAGTGAGTTTTTCTTTAACCAGACTGATAAAATTTGGGAAAATACAAATTGCGGCTACAGTAGGCACATTAGTATATTTTGCATTAAAACTGTTGACCTTACCAGTTAGGTGCAGAATTGTACTTTTGTTATCGGTTGTATTGAGACTTGTAAGATCGATGACTCTAAGTATATCTAATAATGTCTTGCGATCAGGGATTCCCTGAATTGAAGCATATATTTCTTTAAGACCTTTTTTAATTTCTGCCGTAGTAGGACAGTTTTTGATGAGTTTCTGATATAATTTTGTCATGTAATGTGTTTTAATTTAACAATATGTGTTAATGTTCATTATTAAAAAGCCAGGGCTCAATTTAATGTTTTTGTTTTTATGTTATTTTGTTTTGACTTAATTGTTCAAATTTATAAGAAGATTGATTAAATATTCTGATTTTATAAAATCAGTTTAAAAATTTATCAGATTTTATATTTTGGTGTAATTTTTCTTAAAAAATATCTATAATTATATTGGGTCGTGCTTACTTTTGCCGTTTCTTGCGAGAGATGCAAAGATGCCGAAAATGCATAAAATTGAAAAAATTATAAAACCTGTTTTCATTCCTTTAATAAGTTCTTTATAGTTTGAAGTAGTTAGTGGCTGGCGCCCAATGAAAACTGCCAGAATCATCATGGCTATACCCATGCTCAGCATTTGGCCTGCTGTTCGCATTGTGCCTACAATTCCAGAAGCAACGCCCAGTTGTCTCTTTTCGACCGAACTCATTATAGCGTTTGTGTTTGGTGAGGTGAAGAAACCGAATCCGGTACCGATAGTAACAAGCAGGATTATAATAATTATCAGAGGGGTATTTTCAGAAATGAAACAAAGTGAGACGAGGCCTGCTGTAGTCATACTCATACCGATAGAGGCAATAACTCCAGGGTTTCTTTTGTCGGAAAGTCTTCCCGCGAACGGAGAGATAAGCGTCATAGCAATTGGCTGAGAAATCATTATAAGACCGGCTATCTTTACATTAAGGTTGTGAATATATTGAAGATAAAGGCTCATAAAAAAACCTATTGCAGAAGTTGCAGCATAATGAATAAGTGCAGCTATACTTGAAAAGGCAAATACACGATTATTCAAGAAAAGTTTTATATCAAAAACAGGACTATCGGCTGATTTCTCGAAATAGATAAAAAACAGGCCTAACACTGCCCCTGCGAAAAGAAGAGCCCAGCCAATTTTAGAAGGCAATTTTGAAAAGCCATACATAAATACAGATAGTGAAATACCGTAAAGCACCGCTCCTCTCCAGTCAAATTTCTCTTCTTTTGCTTCTGCCCAGTCGTTTTTTATTTTTATAGAAATAAGTAAAAGTGATGCTATTCCAAAAGGTACGAGAGAAATAAAAATACTTTTCCAGCCGAAATGTTGTGTCAGGAAGCCGCCTATAACAGGGCCGGTTGAAAGGCCGAGATATACTGCTGTAGTGTTGATGCCCATAGCCATTCCTCTTTCTCCCGCTGGAAAAACCGAAGTTATTATTGCAAGGCTATTGCCAAAAAACATAGCTCCAGAGATTCCCTGAAAAATTCTTAGAACAATTAGTGAAGTTATATTGCGGCAAAAAGATATTGCAACAGAGAAAAGTGTAAAAAGAAAAATTCCGGCTGAAAAAATCTTTTTTCTCCCTTTGATGTCTGCAAGTCGACCAAAAGGAAGTAAAAACATAGCAGAAGAGAGTATAAAACTACTTGCTACCCATCCAAGGCTAACAGCGTCGGTATTAAAATCAGCTCCGATAGAAGGAAGAGCGAGATTAATCGAAGAGCTCAGGAAAGGGTTGAGAAATGCGGCAAATGTGGCAACCAGCATTACCGATTTCTTAAGAGATTTTTCAGAATGAGGATTGACTATACTTTCATCCATTTTTTAAAAATCTCTGTTTTTTGTGTCGATTATAATAGTCACGGGACCATCATTTATTAGTTCTACGTCCATCATTGCTCCGAAAATACCTGTTTGAACTTCTTTCTCCAAGCATTGAGAAAGTTTGTCCACAAATTTATTATAAAGCGGAATGGCAATTTCGTGTCCTGCAGCTCTGATATACGAAGGCCGGTTACCTTTTTTAACAAGTGCATGAAGAGTGAACTGGCTTACAACCAGAATCTCACCATTCGTTTGTCTTACTGAGAGGTTCATAATGCCTTCACTGTCATTAAAAATGCGAAGATTCACAATTTTATTACAAAGCCATTCTATATCATCAAGATTATCAGCCGATTCTATACCGATAAATATCAGTAAACCAGGGCCAATTGCAGAGATTTGTTTTCCGTCCGATGATACTGCTGCATGTTTAACACGCTGAATAACAACTCTCATAAAACTTAAAATAAATATAATGGCAAAAATATTTTATGATTGCTCCATTAATTTTTTACCTGCCATGCATCAGCCAGAACAGGTTTAATTTTTTGGCAAAATCGGGCAAACATAGATATAAATCCGTTTAATACAAAAAGTCTTTTCAAATGTTTAATTCCTGGAATTTTTCTGCTTACATTTACCTTCTTTTTTCAGATGGATTTCCTTACTGTTACCGCAATTGCTTTCGGGCTTTCGTTTGATACCTTTGCTGCTTCGCTAAGCATCGGAATATTGTCGAACAGGATCCGTTTTTCCGGAGCAGCAAAAATTGCTTTTGTTATGGCTTTTTTTCAAGGAGGTCTTACGATTGCAGGTTATTTTCTCGGATTTATTTTAAGCAAGGTAATTGGCGCTTATGATCACTGGGTTGCTCTGGGTATCCTGGTTTTTATTGGTACGAGAATGATTATTGATGGCTTTAAGGATAAAGAAGTACCAGTTAATCGTAATTACACAAAATCAACAGGGTTATTACTTATTGCATTCGGCACAAGTGTTGATGCGGGAGCAGTTGGAATCAGTTTTGCAATGCTTGAAGGAAATATCTGGTTTGCCGGTATAATAATAGGTGCAATTACTTTTCTGGCTTCTATAATAGCTATAAGGATAGGAAAATCGGCAGGAAGAATAGCAGGTAAAAAAACAGAAATAGTAGGTGGACTTATTCTTGTTGCTATTGGGATTAAAATATTCCTTGAACATTCACTTAGCTGAAGTCCTTTTTCAGGGTACAGGTATCATTTGTCTTTGACGTTTATCGAAAATGCACATCTCAGTGTAACCTGCATCTTTAAGAATTTTATATGCTTCATCAAAATACTGGCCAACACGCTCGGGAAAATGTGCATCGGAATTAACGCATACCGGCACTTTTTCTTCCCTGAAAAGGCGGATAAAACGAACGTCGGGATAAAATTCGCCGAGAGGTCTATTCTTACCATTTGTATTTATTTCGAAAGCAGTATTATGTTTTGCCATAAGAAAAGCAAGATGCCGGTAAAAGGGTTCAGGGCTGGAAGAATAATTGTGTCCGAAAATTCTTATAAGATCACAATGAGCAATTAAATCAAAAAGCTCTGAAGAGACGGTGTCATAAACAAGACTGAAATAATCATCAAAGAGTTTATCAATGTTTTTCCCCTTGTAGAAATCTTCGCCGCTGTCAATAGTTACAGAGCCCATATAATGAACGGAACCTATAATGTAATCGAGAGGATAAGGATTAAGAAACTCTGCGATTTCTCTTTCGTAACCTGGGAAGAAATCAACTTCAAGACCTGTTTTAATTAATATATCGGAACGACTTTTGCGTAAAATATTGATATGTTTAATGTAATCTTCTACCCTTAACGGATCCATGCACCATTCAGGATCGTTGTATTTAATGTTTAGATGCTCTGAAAATCCTATTTCATTGAATCCTTTTTTTATTGCAATGTCGATGTATTCTTCAGGCTTTGCTTTTCCGTCACTATAATCTGAATGAATATGATAATCAGTATGGTATATCATAATTAGTTACTGACAGGTTTCAAAGATAATAATTTACATGAATAGCCTGGAAGTTCTTCTCGATAAGGATAACTAAAAAAGTCCGATATTTATAAGATGTTTGTAAAAAAATTAAATTGTCTTAAATTAGCAAGTTGAAAAAAATTTAAAAATTAAATTCAAAATCTATGGCAAATATAAAATCAACTAAAGGTGTAATTGGGATTCTTACCGGAGGAGGTGATGTTCCAGGGCTTAATCCTGCTATAAGAGCGGTAACAATAAGGGCTAACAGGGAAGGCTATAAGGTTATTGGACTTAAACGAGGCTGGGCCGGGATTATGGAAATAATTAGGGATAATAAGGCTGACAACAGCAATTGTTATCAGTTGCTTACAAATGAAATTGTGAATAAAGCCGGCCGTACAGGTGGAACATTTCTTCACACTTCACGGACAAGGCCAAGTCATGTATCAAAGAACAGTGTGCCGGAGCATCTTAAAAGTACTTATAATGATGAAATGAATGATCTTACTCCCGAAGTTATTAAAAATCTCGAATGGCTTGGGATTGACTATCTGATTCCAATAGGAGGTGACGATACTTTGAGCTATGCCGTTCATCTTTCCAGCAAGGGTGTGAAGGTAGTGGCAATTCCTAAAACCATGGATAATGACGTACCCGGTACCGATTATTGTATCGGTTTTAGCACATGTGTCACACGCACGATTCAGATGGCTAATATGTTAAGGACATCAGCAGGATCGCACGAAAGAATACTTGTTCTTGAGGTCTTCGGGCGTTATGCTGGCTTCACTTCCATATTACCTACAATGGCAGGCGCCGCCCACAGATGTGTTATACCGGAGTATAAATTCGATATTGAACAGCTTACAGAACTTCTCGTGGAGGATAGAAATACGAATCCAAGTAAATATTCCATTGTTATAGTTTCGGAAGGTGCTATGTTTAAAGGTGGAGAAATGGTTTTTACATCCGACGAAAAAGACCCTTATGGTCATGCTAAACTCGGTGGCATTGGCGATCTTGTTTCATTAAGAGTAAAAGAACTTTCTTCAAAATTCAACAATGGGAAAACAATAAACATTATAAACCAGAGACTTGGTTATATGGTTCGTGGGGGCGATCCTGATGCTGTTGATTCAATTGTCCCGATGGCTTACGGGAATCTGGCACTCGACCTTATTATTAAGGGTATTCATGGACGAATTATTGTATTGAGGAACGGAAGATATGACAATGCCCCAATTGATATTGTAACTTCGCAGAAAAAAGTTGTAAATGTTGAGGAATATTATAATATTGAAAGACTCAGGCCTCTTTATCATAACTTCGAAATGAAACCATTTTTCCTTATGGCAGCAGAAGGATAAATGTGGCTTTAAAGCATTATATAAGGGGCTCAATGAAAGCCCCTTATTTTTTCCTTAATATATAAATTATTTATTATATACGGAAGACTGATTACAAAAATAAGGTAGTAATAAACTGGCATTTACTTCTTTTACTTACATTTGAAAAAAGTGTGGCTTTGGGAAAAGGAATAGTAATAAAATCAACGGGAAGCCGTTATAGAGTACTCGGGCAAAATGGAGAAATCACGGAATGCGTGATAAAAGGACGTTTTAGAATTAAAGAAATAAATACAACAAATCCTATTGCCGTGGGTGATCATGTCAGGTTTACTATTGAACAGGGTAAAGATACCGGCATTATAACTGAGATTGAAGAGAGGAAGAATTATATAATACGCAAGGCTTCAAATCTCTCGAAACAATATCATATCATTGCTGCAAATATTGACCAGGTACTTCTGATGGTTACAATAAAAATGCCCGAGACACAACAGGAATTTATTGACAGATTTCTTGCAACATCTGAAGCTTATAGAATAAAGACTTTTATTATTTTTAATAAGACCGACCTGTATAATGATGTTGAAACTACAAAAATGAATAACCTTATTAACCTGTACTCAAAAATAGGATATTGTTGCTTCGGCATTTCGGTAAAGACCGGAGAGAATATTAGTGCTCTGGTTGAAATATTGAAAGATAAAATAACTCTAGTTGCTGGCAATTCAGGAGTGGGTAAAAGTTCTCTGCTTAATTATCTTAATCCTTCCTTGAATCTTAAAACAGAGGAAATCTCAACATATCATGAGCAGGGGAAGCATATAACAACTTTCCCTGAGATGCATGCCATGCCCTTTGGTGGTTTTATAATAGACACGCCTGGAATAAGAGCTTTTGGAATAATTGATATGGAAAAGAATGAGATATACCATTTTTTCCCGGAAATATTTCGGAAATCAGCGGAATGTAAGTTTCATAATTGCCTTCATGTAAATGAACCGGGATGTGCAGTTAGACAAGCTCTTGAAACAGGAGAAATAGACAGGAGGAGATATCGTAGTTACCTTAATATTCTTGAAGATGAAAACAGAAAATACCGGTAAGCATTTGCGTGTATATAATAAAATCATTTATTTTTATAATATTATTCAAATAACAACAGGATGAGAAGAATTCTGATTATTGTCAATTCAGCGTTCATTCTGATTTTGCTGATAAATTTCTTCTATTATAGAAATCTATATCGGCAACAAACAAATTATATAGTGGAGCTTCTCGACAGACAAGTTCAGATAGTAGGTCTTGAGGTTGACAGTATAAATTATGCTTTTACAAGCGATCTTAATCAAATTATTTATAATACTAAAGATCCGTTAAAGTTCTTTGATAAATCGCGGCCAGAAATAAAGTATGCAATCACCGAACAGATGAAACTCTTTTATTCCAAATACCGTGATTTTATAACAAAAATAAGATTGTATGATAATAATTTGAATGAATATACTCTTTCAAAAGATGAGTCGAAAAATGAATGGATTGAAAGTGAATTTATTTCTCTTGATCAAAGAAAGATTGAGACAAAGGAAGTGCTAAATAAAAATGGCAATGAATTCAATTATTACGGTGTATTTTTTGTTAACGGCCAACCAACCGGTAACATCGAGGTAACTGTTGATTATAAAAAATATTTTAACAAGCTCTTTTCTAAATACAATTTAAAAGATTACCAGTGGCAATGGGTGCTGGCAGACGATGGTGAAATTATTTACGATAATAACGAGAATGTCCCTGTCTATTCGGAGATAAACAAAATCATTTCCGACTTGCAAGAAGGTATTGTTGCGAATATAGTTCACTCGGCAACTATCGGAGGAAAAAAATTCGAAGTACTCTCATCATATTTTTCAACTCAATTACTACTACGTGATATTGGAATAGTTTTTTCAGCTCCTACTGTTTTTTTCCAGAAATATATAATTCGCAATTCGTTATTAATTGTAACAATTACACTTATTTTAATTCTGATAATAATTTTGGTTTTCTGGCGATATCTAAACAAGCAACAAGAATCTATTAAGGAACTTACTGAATCGAAAAGAATCCTTAAACAGCTTATAAGTCAGATGCCTGTAGGAGTAATAATATATAACAGCAAGAGGGAAATTCTGGAAGCTAATAAGATTGCTGCCGAGTATTATTCGTATAATATGGAAGATGAGATGATAGGTAAAATATTTCCTGAAACAAATTTTGATGGTGAAAATGAATACTTCTCAAAATACCTTGCAGGGAAATTCGCCCCTGAGCAATTTATTGTAATCAGGAAAGTGGCTGAGGAGATAATACTTTTCAGAAGCAGTATCCCTATATCCTACCAGGGTCAGGAAGCAACACTTGATATTCTGATGGACGTTACAATGTTTGAGTCGGCCAGAAAGCAGGAAGAGAAAGCCAATATAGCAAAGACAGAATTCCTCACAAGGATGAGTTATGAAATAAGGACTCCACTTAACGGAATTATCGGTATGTCGGACATACTCAGCAGGTATGAACTTCCTGCTGAAGTGATGGATATTGTCCATCTTCTAAGACGATCAACAGAAGTACTGCTTGGGATTATTAATGATATTCTTGATTTTTCAAAAATTGAAACAGGGAAAATGTTTCTCGAAGAAATTCCTTTTAATATCAGAGAAGAAATATTTTATGCAGTCGACCTTGTTAAAACCAATGCAGCTGAAAAAAATGTATCAATTATGTGCAATATCGAGGAAGATGTTCCGGAAAGCGTTATTGGAGATCCTTACAGGCTCAGACAGGTACTTGTGAATCTGATAAACAATTCAATAACTAATACAGAAAATGGTAAAGTTTATGTTGAATGCAGTTTAGAGTTAAATAAAAATGGTTTAATAACACTTGGTTTTGAAATACTCGATAATGGAAAAGCTTTTGACAGTGCAGAATTGAAAAAGATTTTCGGAGATTTTATATATACCGAATCTAAAATTTCCAGAAATAGTTTTGAATCGGGATTTGCGACTTTAATAGCACGCCAGCTTGTTGAGCTAATGGGAGGGCGATTGACTGCAGTAAGTCCATCAGGTATTGACGGAAAAAACGGAACTAAAGTATCTTTTACAATTCAGGTTTATTCTAACGAACGGGTAATAAAGAACATTGATTTATCAGGTAAAAAAGAGATAAACAATATTAAAGCACTTATTATTACAAGTCCACAAACAAGGGACGAGGATCTTCTGGCTCTTATTCACCGTTCAGGTTTGCAGTTGTCCGTAACTTCTTTTACAAAGTCAACAATTAATCAGCTAAAAATAAATTCAATAAGTAAAGATGAAAAATATGATCTTATTATCATTACCGACGATGAATTTATTGACGGACTGGATATTGCCCAGCAGTTATGGGATAATGAGCTCTCGATTTATTACAGAATTATTATGATAAGCTCAAATGATAGGAAGGGCAATTATCTTAGATGCATAAATCTTGGAGTAGATTTTTATCTTGTAAAACCTTTCGATTACAGTGAATTTCACAATGCTCTTACCGAAGCGTTTCGTATTGAATCTGACAATCCAATATTTCAGGAAGAGATAACAAAGCGCGAATTAAACATACTTTTAGTTGATGATAACAAAATGAACCAGAAAATTATGGCAAAAATGTTGAATAGTCTGGGTCATAAAGTAGAAATAGCAGAAGAGGGTTATGACGGTTATATAATGGCAAAAAATAAAAAATATGATATTATTTTTATGGATTTGCTTATGCCGGAGATGGATGGATTTGAAGCAGCAAGGAGGATAATGGAAGTTCATAAAGATATGATTATTGTGGCTTTCACTGCCGACAACATGCCTGAAACACGTAAAAAAGCAGAACTGTGCGGAATTAAGGAATTCATTCCCAAACCTGTCAGAATAGATGATCTTAAAAAACTTTTTATAAAATATTTCAGCTACAACAATTAATCTTTTTTTCCCATTTAAAAACTTTATCTGAAGTTCTTAGATGGTGATCAATCTTAACCGAACAGTAACTCCCTTTAATAGCTTTGGCGATTGCCTTCAGGTCAACACGTATCTCATTCACTGTGAATTCAAGAGCTCCGGTTGTTGGGCCTGTAATAAGAACTGTGTCACCTACGGTGAGATCGCCGTTTTCAAGTTTTATCTCGGCAACGCCGGGCTTTGTAAAATAATTGGTTACCTTACCAAGATATATCTTTTCCATCGTCGCATTTGAGCCGTATTTATCACTCCATTCTCCAATTTTACGGCCAAGATAATAACCGTCCCAAAAACCACGGTTAAAGACTGTTGAAAGTCGCATCATCCATTCATCTATCCTATCTTTTGTATATTTGCCTTCTTCCAGGGCTTTGAGAGCTTCATCATAACATGAGGTTACTGTTCTGACATATTCGGGCGACCTTGCTCTGCCTTCAATTTTAAGGATTTTCACACCCGAATTAACTATTTTGTCAAGGAAACCTATGGTGCAAAGATCTTTTGGCGACATTATATATTGATTATCTATTTCCAACTCATAACCCGTCTCTTTGTCAGTAACGAGGTAGGATCTTCTGCAGGTCTGGTTGCATTCGCCTCTATTTGCCGATATGTTATATTCGTGCAAGCTGAGATAGCATTTTCCGGATATTGCCATACAGAGTGCTCCATGAGCAAATATTTCTATACGGAAAGGTTTTCCGTCAGGGCCTCTTATGCCCCTTTTTTCAATCTCGGATGTTATATGTTTTATCCGGCTGAGTGTAAGTTCTCTTGCAAGAACTGCAGTACCGGCCCACTTCGAATAAAATTCTATAGAATATGAATTGGTTATGTTAAGCTGTGTTGAAAGGTGAACCTCCATTCCCTGGGAGGCAGCATAGTCAATTACCGACTGGTCGGAAGCGATAACTGCCGTAACCCCATTGACTTTTGCCGAATCAATAATTCTTTTCATTGAATCAATTTCGTCTTCATAAATAATTACATTCAATGTAAGATATGATTTCAAGCCATGCTTATTACAAAATGAAACTATTTCAGGTAAGTCTTCAGGCGAAAAATTACCTGATGATGCAGCCCGCATGTTAAGATGTCCAATACCAAAGTATATAGAATCGGCATTTCCCTGAGCAGCTGCAGTGAGCGAGTCCCAGTTGCCTGCCGGTGAACTTATTTCAATATCCTTTCTTCTCATATTCCATAGAAAATAATACTTTAGTTATTAAGAGTTTTTTACTCTTTTTTCAATATTATTCTTATACATGTGCCTATGCCTGGTTCAGAATATTTTACAAAAATTTTCCCTTTATGGTATTCTTCAATTATTCTTTTTGCTATGGAAAGGCCAAGACCCCAGCCTCTCTGTTTAGTAGTAAATCCCGGTGTGAATATTTTTTTATGTGCCGACCGTGGAATGCCTCGACCATTGTCTTTAATGTCAATAATACAATAATTCTTAGCTGTGGTTACTGAAACGGTTATTTTTCCTTCGCCGTCAATAGCATCTATGGCATTTTTACAAACGTTCTCAATAACCCAGGAAAAAAGGGCTTCATTATGTTTGACAATAATTTCTGCAAGAGGATCATATTCGGTTATAAATTCAGTTTTTGATGAAGCCCGCATACTGAGATAATCAATAGTTTCCTTGATTACAGGTATGATATTCCCCTTTTTAAGTTCAGGATGTGAGCCTATTCTGGAAAACCGTTCCGTTATTTTTTCAAGACGTCCGACATCCCTGGTCATTTCTTCTGTAAAAGGTATTTCAGGATGCCTGTCGCGCAACATTTCAATCCAGCCTGCAAGTGATGAAACTGGCGTGCCAAGCTGGTGTGCGGTTTCTTTAGACATCCCGACCCACAACTGATTTTGTTCGGCCTTCCTCGATGAATCGAAAGCCAGATACGAAACAATAATAAACAGCACTATTATACTAAATTGGACAATAGGATAGTAAAAAAGTTTTTTCAATATAATGCTATCTTCATAATAGATACGATTTATTTGTCCGCCAGGTATTTCTATAACTATTGGATCGGATTTTTCCTTTATTTTGTTTAATCTCTTTTGGAGAAAACCAGGTTCAGCAACCCTTAGCGAGTCATAATTGTTTGAAGAAATAATGGAATCCCTGCCGTCAGTAAGAATAACGGGAATAGTTTTATTGTTTTCAATTATAGATGTCAGGAATTCCAAATTATTTTCTTCACCTGAAGCGGAACTAAACTGACGTATTGCTTCAGCCCATATTTCCATTTTCTTCCTCTCTTCAGCTTTAAGATTTTTTACCAGAGTATAGGTATAATAGAAGGAAAAGAGTCCGATTCCAACTGCAAAGAGCAGTAATGCAAGCTTCCAGATGGTTTTATGCCGGTAAACATTCATTTTTAATGCTTTTACTGGTTATTAATTTTTATCTTCCTGAAAATACGATTCAGGGTATTCTCTTTCTTTACAGGAACCGTATCCTGCCGGTATTCACTATTGTCAGTTTCAGACCATTCAATTTTGAATTTAGGCCGGGATTCAGCTTCGTTTGTAATTGATGTGTCATTTTCATACCAGCCATACTCCTGGTTAAGTATATTTTTAAGATTGCTTTTTTCATTTGTAAAACTTTTCCGGATATTATTTTCAGCCGCTTTAATATCATACATAACTTTAACATTTTCACCTTTCCCTGTTATTTTAAGGAACAAAGAGGTGCGCCCAAGTCCATCATCTTCAACATATCCGAATTCTGTTGAAGATTGTTTCTTCTTTTTGATTTTACCTGAAAGCAATTCCGAAAGATATATTTTAACATGATATTCAAAAATATTATCGAACGAATGAGTGCCGTTAATAGTAAAATCTGCGGCAGAAGAATATATGTCCATCTGGGGAATTGAGAGGGAGTAGTTATTAATTAAGAGATTATTTTCGATCTTCGAAAAAGAGATATTTTCGAGCTCTTTTATGTCAATGTATTTTGATAGAGCTTTTGCAGGTTCAAAGGCTGTAAGTGCCCCATTCTGGATAGTATATTTTCCTTCGGCAACTATAGTTTTTACAATCGGGTGCATGAGAGAATCCAACGGAATAAGAATTTTAAACGTACCTGAAAGTAAACCTGAAATATGTTCAGAGCGCATAAAATTCTGACCGAAGTTATTAAATGAAGCAAAACATTTTTTTATGTCGATATTTTCTATCCGGAAAATACCCTGACTGAGGAAGGACTTCCCTTTGCTTTCAGCAAGTATGAAATTACCATCAACAACACCATCGAGAGTATTTGCCGAAAAGTTTCGGAAGTTAAGCCGGCCGGGTTTATAAACTATTTTGCCATAAAGATTTTCAGCTCTGAAATTGTTATATATAAAGTTTCCAATCTTTAAATTTATATCCGTTTCAATATTTGAGGGCATTATTATTTCAGGAAGTCGTTTGTTTTTCTGACTATACTGCGGAGTAACAAATAGCGACGGATTGAAATCCGAGGCCGAGATATCGGCAATTACTCTCAGATTAACCTGCCTGCCTGCAAGTCGTTGAAGCAGATTTATGAATTCACCGTCAATTTTAAAACGCTGGCCTTTATATGAAAAGATAACCTCTTCAGCTTGCAAATTTTCATCAATAACAATATTTCCGTAAGCATTATTGAAAGAATATCTGTCGTCACTATGGGTAATGCCAAAAGAATCGAATCCAATTTGGGCTTTATGAATCAATTCAGGAAAATCAGAAATTGAATATTTTACATTTTTTCTCAAAGGCCCATAAAGTTCAAGTTTCAACTTCATGGAGCCTTCAGCGGAAATCAATCCTGGAATTTTTATAAATTTCAAGAGTTCTGCTGGAATTATATCGCCTGAAAAGTTTCCCGATATAACAGGCTGTTTAAAGTCGGTTATAGAGAAAGTTGTCAACCACGACGCACTGCCTAAGTCGAAGGAGCAGTTTTTTATATCGAGTCTTGTTGTTTCCGGACGAGCTTGTTTACCGTTAGTGTAAGTTCCCGAAAAGCATAAGTTCTTAAGCTGAACATCTGATTTCTTATAATATATATTTCCTTTTTCCAGTGAAAAACTTATATCTGTCTTAAGATTTTTGGTACGGCTAATAGGACCGGAAATAATGCATTCGGCTTTCATTATTCCGCCAGGAGAATATTCACGTACTTTATCGAGATATTTTTGAGGGATATATTTTTTTATACGTGAAAGGTTTATCTCATTTCCAGTTATTTTTAAAAACAAATCTTTTCGAGGATGAATATATCCCGATACATCGAATGAAAATCCTTCAAGCTTAGCTATTCCTTTTCTGAAAGTAATTTCGGATCCGGAACTGCTTAGATTCACATCAACAGAAATATCGGCAACTGGGTTTAATATCGTGGAATAGAGTTTGAATTCGTTGATTTTTATATCGGCCGAGCAAATGAAATCAATATTTGTACCTGCGATTTTGCTCCGGAGTTTTCCATGTCCTATTTTCCCCGATATATTAAGGTTTGTGGCCTTGTTGTAATAATTTACTTCCAGGTTTTTGATAATTACTTTCTCGAGATCTATTGCAAAGTTGCCGTTTCCAGTTTTCCCTGAGGAGATAGCGTAGTTAACTCCCCCATAAGTGTCGGAGAAGAGATTAAGTGTACCGTCCGATATTGTAGTGCTTTCAATCAAATAATTACCATTAACAATGTTGGGAAGGCTGAATTCAAGAGTTATCAACCCTGCATTCAGAAGTGTGTCAGTATTATATTCTTTGAAATGGCTTTTGTCGAAAGATGCTGAAGAAAAAACAGTAACATTTTTAAGTTCTATTGAAGCCTTGGGGAACCTGCGAAGTAAAGATAATTTATGGCTTTCGATCGTTGTTCTGGTCGAAATTCTTTTGTTGGCAGCTTCAATGAAAGTATTAACAACTTTATCCTGATATACTATTGCAGTAATAATCAATGAGGAAGATAAAATTATTATCACCGTCGCGCACCAGAACAATATTTTTATTGCAAGTTTCATTTATAATGTTCGGTTGAAACGATTTCAAATCATTAAATGTTATTTTTTATTTTAATTATTCCTTCGTAACCAACGAGTAATAACATATCCGCTTCAAATAGACAGAATGGTTTCATTTTCTTAAATTATATTGATGCAAAGATATATATTATGTCAGCTTCATATTAAGGTTGTTGTATGGCGATGTTCATAATAATATAGCAGAAACTATTTGCTTTGGAAATAGATTGTCAATTATTTCAATAACTTTATATCTATATATTTTAATGATAGTTATGAAAAATGTTTTAGCCTTAGCCTTAGTTCTATTGACAGTATTTGTTACATTATGCAATCAAAACCATAAAACAGGTTTATCAACGGATGAATTTCAGGAATTAAGTGACGATTCACTTCTTTCGCTTGTCCAGTTTATGACTTTGCAGTATTTCGTTGACGGTGCCGAACCGGTTTCAGGGATGGCCAGGGAGAGATATCATGTGGATGGAATATATCCGGAGAACGATATGAATGTAGTTACGACTGGAGGCTCAGGTTTCGGAATTATGGCTATTATTGCAGGTATTGACAGAGGTTTTATTTCAAGGCAGGATGGTGTATTTCAATTATGGAAAATAGTGAATTTTCTAAGCGGAGCCGACAGATTCCATGGTGCTTTTCCACATTGGCTTTATGGTGAAACAGGGAAAGTAAAACCATTTTCATCAAAAGATGATGGTGCCGACATAGTTGAAACAGCATATCTTATGCAGGGACTTCTTACTGCGAGACAATATCTCATGAAAGGCTCTTTCGATGAACAAAAGCTGGCAGGTAAAATTGATTCTTTATGGAAGGCAGTCGAATGGGACTGGTTTACTCGAGGTGGAGAAGATGTTCTTTACTGGCATTGGTCACCAGATTACGGCTGGGAAATGAATCACCAGGTCAGAGGTTATAATGAATGCCTGATTCTTTATATACTGGCGGCTTCTTCACCTTCACATTCTATAGGCCCGGATGTTTACCATCAGGGCTGGGCGAAGGGTGGAGATATAAACGGTTATACAAGCCCTTATGGATACACTCTGAGGCTGAAACATGACGGGGCAACGGAATATGGAGGTCCACTTTTTTGGGCTCACTATTCTTATCTCGGGCCTAATCCTAGGCTATTGAAAGACATATATGCCGACTACTGGCAGGAAAATGTAAATCATACACTTATTAACTGGGAATGGTGCTCACTAAATTCGGGCAATTATAAAGGATATGGCGAGAAGTGCTGGGGTCTTACTGCAAGTTATTCACCCGGAGGATATTTTGCTCATCGCCCCGGCCCCGGCACTGACCTCGGAGTAATATCTCCCACTGCAGCCGTCTCTTCAATACCCTATACACCAGATAAGTCAATGGCAGCTATCAGACATTTTTATTTTGAGCTTGGAAGCAAAATCTGGGGTAAATACGGATTTTACGATGCATTCTCTGAGCAGTCTGACTGGTTCCCTCAGAGATATCTGGCAATTGACGAGGGGCCAATTGTTGTGATGATTGAGAACTATAGGACAGGCCTTTTATGGAATTTATTCATGAGTTGTCCGGAAATAAAAGCCGGACTAAAAAAGCTTGGCTTTGAATCGATAAAATAAATAAATAATTGTTTTGAAAGTCCTTATGAAATTAAGATTTGTCAGTCGTTGAAAGTGAGAGCTAATCCTATTTCAAAAGGATAAAGATTGTATCCTCCGGGACCTTTGCCGCTTTGGAATAAGGAAGTTATATAATATGTGCCGTAGATGTTAAGGTTTTCGAAACCTGCCCGTGCAGTAAAACCAAGCCTAAGAATGTTCAGACTGAAATCATCGTTCGATTTTACTTTGTCGCCATTTTTGTTAACCATTTTACTATGCGAGCCAAGTTTTACAGCGCCAATAATACCTCCTCCGAAATTAAGCTGCTTGTTGTCGGTAGGAATCTGAATTTCGAGTAATACGGGAACAGTAAGATAAAGCGTGGTTAATTTCGATTTTTTTAATATTTCATCCGGAACAAATTCTGAAATAGTTCCATCGGCTCCTTTGACAATATTATTATTTCCATCGAATCGGTAATTGTTCCAGTTAAGACCCATTCCGGTGACAAGCCCAAAATGTCGCGTAAATCCAAAGCTTTCCTGTAAAGGACTAATATTGAAACATATTGATTTACCTGTATGAAGATTCATATAATCAATATCGGAAGGCATTGAAAAACTATTATCTTCAGAAAGAAGTCCGTTAAATCCTAATTCGATCCCCGATAGATGTCCTTTGAATTTTTTGGTAGGCCTTTTTGTTATACTTGTACTACAAGTAGAGGTATAATTGTCTTCGGGTTCATTGATATTATATTTTTCAAAATGAATTTTGGAGCTTCCTTCAAGCGATTCGAGTATTTCAAGTCCTCTGTTTCCAATTCTTATTCTCAAAGAATCTTTAGCGTCCTCAATAATGATGAGGTTGTCTCCGATAGTCAAAACTGTCTTTTCATCAATTGAGTTCTGATTTTCTGTTTTTTCATTTTCTTTTGAAATTACTTCCTGACCGAAAGCCTGCAATATAATATTTGCAACCACAAGAATTATTGTTATTTTTTTCATTTTTAGTTTAAATTATATTTCATTGATGAGACGACTTGAGAGTTATTATTGTTACATAGCCTTATTCAGATTTTTTAACAGGAAGATTTAATTTAAGCAGCTTTGAATTGAAATTTAACGAAATAATTTCGCCCGCTTCATCAGTACGCTGATTCAATACCATTTGCCATCCTAATAGTTTATTGAGTCCGGTTATTCCTGCTTCGGCAATTTCGTATGGTTTTAATTCATCATCTCTGACTATTGGATTTTTTAAAATCTTTTTCCTGAAAAACACAATAAGGCTTTTCGTTAATTCAGAATCCTCTTCGGAGTCAATCAATGTATGTGATATACTTTCATTTGCAATATGTAATTGTGTTGGTATGTAGCTATCCAAGATAATATCTTCTTTAAAGGCTAATTTATTAATGAGTATCTTTTCAGGCTTTGCAGTTCCCTGTTCTAAGGTTTCCGGCGCAATATAGTCTATTTCTTTTACTGGTTGAAGTGCAAGTTTTGTTTCTATGATATTTGTCTCTGTTGAAGCTGGAGTTGCTTCATGTTTTATTTTATCGGCTGGAATTTCAAGAGGGTCGTTCTTTATGGTCTGATTCTGTTTGCTTTCTGCAATATTGCCGGCGGGTAAAACAGTTTGCTTGTTTTGGTGTGAAAAAACAAGAATAAAGAATAAAGCAATTGAAGCTACAGCACATAAAGCAGCCGTGGATAAACGGGCGATTTTTGCGGTTGTTGAAAGCTTTTTTAGTCTGTGCTTGTATCGGAACTCTGATTTAGGAGGATGAAGTTTTGTTTTTTGAAAGATTTCAAAGTTTTTCTTTTTTTCTTCATCATTAACGATAATCTGGTAAAGTTCATTTTCCTGTTCAGGAATAAGATCTTTCTCCAGTGAGCCTATACAGAGAAGAATAAACTGGTCTTCATCAATATCTGAAAGATTTTTTTTAAGTCTCTCTTTTCCAGGGAAAGGATTGTCTTCAGATTTTATTCTGAAAAAAAGAATGTTTTCGAACTCTTTCCTGATATCAGGATTTTTATCGAGAAAATCCATGAGAAGATTTAACCGATTGTCGTCAAGACGACCGTCGAGATAATCGGTTAACCATATTTCGTAATTTGTTCTGTCGGGCTTCATTTCAGATAACTGTTTCAATTTTCCCGATATAATTTTTCAGGGCAAGCCTGCCTCTGTAGATATTTATTTTTACCTGTGCTTCGGTTTGTCCGGTTATTTCTCCAATTTCCTTATAGGAATACCCTTCATAGTCCCTGAGAAGCACAGAAATTTTTTGCTGTTCGGGAAGCCTTTCGAGGGCAGCATGAAGTATTTCATTAAGCCCTGTGTAATGGGTTTCGTCCAGCATTTCCTTCTGATGTTCAGCCTCGAGAGTTATTACTCTTTTTTCTCTTCGGATAATATCAATCATAATATTGTATGCGGTAGTAAAAAGCCATGATTTTGCAACATTAAAATCTATCTCTGTTACATGCTTCCATAATTTTTCATAGGTATCCTGGACGATATCGTTTGCTCTGTCGTCATCTTTAAGACTGCTACGGATAAATCGCCAGAGACCGTCGGAAAAACAATCGACAGCTTTATTGTATTCTTTTACTGTCATGAAATTTTTTTCATGCTAAAGACGAATATCGCCCCGAAATGTTACAAAAATTAAAGGAAAATATAAAGCTGTTGGATGAAAACAGCTTTATCATCAGTAAATAATAAAGAATTATTGTTTCATTTGATACACTCTAACCCAATCAATTTCCATAGAAGTCATTCCATTCAAAGGTCTGGTAGTTCCTCCGGAAAGATTGACAAACATAGGTTCCTGAGGAACGTTTTCGGTTAACTTCAATGCTTCTATGCCGTTGATTTTCCATACCATCATCTGAGGAGTCCATTCAAGAGTGTAAATAAAACTTTTAGCAGCGAATTTTGAACCTAATTTAGATTTGACCTTTCGGCCGTTTTCATCAAACAAACCAAGCCAGACATTTCCATCAGATGTTGTACAGATATTTACATGAGGTGTTATTTTATCGGCTATAAGCCAGAATGAATTTCTTGCATTTGGATTGCCGAGTTTGATCTTTGCAGAGAAAATTCCATATTTCTGTCTGAAAGAAATTCCTGTGTTTATAATTCCTGAAGTATAACTGAATTCCTTTGTAAAGAAGCCTTTAACTGGTGACCAGGCCTTACCTGTAATTTTTTGTGGTTTGGTTATGATTTTCAAATAACTGTTTCGCACTTCAAAATTACCATTATCAGTATAGAAATGAAGGTCGGATTCAAGTGAATACCGGTCGTGAAGAAGCTTTTCACCCCAGTAATAATTTGTAAGCCATTTGTTTTTATCAATTTTTTCGCCTTCAAATTCATCGCTGAAAACAAGCTCCCGGTTTTTAAGCACATCAAATTTATTACTGTCTTTTACTTTAAAATACCATATTATATCGGGATTATTTTTCAGATTTAAGTATTCTTGTAACTGTTTAAATTCATTAGTTTTTTCAAATCTCTTTTTGTCGAGGAGGTATTCTTTCCTTTCCTTGAATTCTTTTGTCCCGACGTAGTCTTTAAGTTCATTATACCTGGCCAGCCGGGCTGAACCGTCTAAGTTCAAAAAATTGGAATATTCTTTTGAAGATTTGAATTTGTAATACTCCTTTATTTCCGGTGAAGAATTCATCTGCCTGAATTCAGCCAATTTTTTTGCGTTGTCTGAATCTGCAAAATCTTTCGATTTCATCTTTTCTTTAAAACCAGTGTCGGAAACAAGTTGTTTGAGTTCTTCGTATTTTTTAATTTTTTCTGAGCCATCGAGTTCCCTGAATTTTTTCAAAGAATTCCCTTCAACCGTTTTAAAATATAGTACTATATCCTTCGCCTTTTTAAGAGAAAGAAATTCTTTTTCTTTTGCATACTCTTCAGAAGTTTTATAAGAAAGACCTTCTATTTCCTTTTTTTTCTGCTTAAAGCCTTCGGAATTAATCAGGTCGTTTAGTTCATTATATCTCGCCAGTTGATTGGATTCTGAAAAAGATTTTAGCTTTTCAAATTCTGATACGAGGGCTTTTTCTTCTTGTTCGATCTTTTCAGTAGCCGGAACCATTCCCAGTAAGAGCTTAAGACTTGCCATTGTGGTAATTGTTTTGATATAACATGTTAAAGATAAAAAATCTTTTATGAAATAAACGCAAATGTTTTGTGTTTATTTATAATTCAAAATAAAGACTTTAAATTATTAATATAAAATTTATTCTTTTTCATCTTTTTCTTTTAGATTTACTGGACTCTATTGAAGAAGAAATGAATATCGTGGAACCATAATTATTAATTGAAATAAAATCTATTATGAAATTTAAATCAAATAGCATAAATTTGATAAATATAAAAATTGGATGGCTAGATATTTTAATTTTTAATATTTCATTTGTTCCTGTAACAGAAAATTACTATAAATATACGTTTTTATGAAATTTCTGGCATTTAATATTGCTATTTTTGAGCTTCTGACTATAAATTATGGGCATGTAATTTATGCCGTTGAAGATACTTTAACAAAAAAGGTGATTACGATTTCTGTCGATGGTTCAATAAACCCTTCAAGTGCAGAATATATAAATTCAGGTATTAAGCAGGCGAAGCAGGAAAATGCAGAATGCCTGATAATCAAGTTGAATACTCCTGGAGGATTATTAAAATCTACAAGAGCTATTGTAGCTGATTTGCTCGACTCTGAAATTCCTGTAATTGTATTTGTTTATCCCAGTGGCGCTCAAGCGGCTTCAGCAGGTGTTTTTATAACCCTGGCAGCTCATATAGCGGCAATGGCACCAGGAACTAATATTGGTGCAGCGCATCCTGTAGATCTTCAGGGTGAACAAGATTCTGTTATGAACGAAAAGGCCACTAATGACGCAGCGGCATTCATAAGATCAATAAGTGAGAAAAGGAAAAGAAATGTCCAGTGGGCAGAAGACGCCGTAAGAAAAAGTATTTCTATTACAGAAAATGAAGCATTGAAAGAAAATGTTATAGATGTAATTGCGGCTTCGATACCGGATTTACTCAAAAAAATCGATGGGAAAGAAGTAACTGTATCCGCCGGTACAAAAGTCCTGAATACTGAAAATGCCGAGGTAATTGATATTGAAATGGACTTTAAGCAAAAAATCCTTAACATGCTAAGCGACCCTAATATCGCATATATATTATTAATGATTGGTATCTACGGCATAATGTTCGAACTTTATAACCCAGGGGCAATATTCCCGGGTGTGGTCGGCGGAATAAGTTTAATAGTTGCTTTTTATTCGTTACATACCCTGCCTGTAAATTATGCAGGCCTGGCATTGATTGTTTTCGCAATTATTTTATTTATTGCCGAAATAAAAATAGTTAGTCATGGATTATTAACTTTGGGCGGAATTATTTCATTAATACTTGGATCAATAATGTTAATCAATACTGAATCAACATTGGAAGTCATCAGAATCTCGTGGTTTGTAATTCTGGTGATTGTTATACTAACGGCTGCTTTCTTTTTATTTGCAATCGGTTTCGGCATTAAGGCTCAAACCCGCAAGCCTACAACAGGAATCGAGGGTATTATAGGAGAAATTGGAGAAGCAATATGTGATTTAAATCCTGAAGGCCAGGTAAGAATTCATGGTGAGCTCTGGAATGCTGAAAGCCCGGATGGCTTTATAAGCAAAGGAACAAAAGTTAAAGTTATAAGAGTATCAAATCTTAAATTAATAGTGAGTAAAATAACTTAAACCAAATTTAAACAAATTTAAAGGGAATTGTTATGGAGCAGACATCAAACGTTTTATTAATAGCAGGAATTATATTCCTGTTAATTATACTTGCAAGCGCAATCAAAATCTTGCGCGAGTATGAACGCGCTGTTGTTTTCCGACTTGGAAGATTGATAGGAGTCAGAGGCCCCGGTATTATCTTCCTTATACCTTTAGTTGACCGGATGGTAAAGGTAAGTCTGAGAACTGTTGTTATGGACGTACCCACACAGGATGTGATTACGAAAGATAATGTTTCTATAAAGGTAAATGCTGTGGTTTATTTTCGTGTGATACAGCCCGAGAAGGCAATTGTTGAAGTTGAAAATTATCTCTTCGCCACCTCGCAATTATCACAGACCACATTGAGAAGCATACTCGGGCAATCAGAGCTCGATGAGTTACTCTCTCAAAGAGAAAAAATCAACATTGAACTTGCAAAAATAATTGATCATCAGACTGAACCGTGGGGAATAAAAGTTTCGACTGTTGAAGTAAAGCATATAGACCTGCCTCAAGAAATGCAGCGTGCAATGGCTAAACAAGCCGAAGCAGAGAGAGAGCGCCGTGCGAAAGTGATTCACGCTGAAGGTGAGTTCCAGGCAAGCCAAAGACTCGCTGATGCTGCTCATATAATAAGTTCGAACCCTACGGCTCTGCAACTACGTTTCCTGCAGACTCTTACTGAAGTCGCATCAGAACAAAGCTCTACAATAATTTTCCCGGTACCTCTTGATATAATTTCGGCTTTCTTACCAAAGAATGGCAAATAAATTGTTGGGTAAATAATAAACAATGAATTTTCTGAAGGAATTAAATATCGGCGCCATTAGTGAAAAATGAAATGTGACATTTTTTATTTTATTTATAATTTTGTTTAATTGTTTTTTTAAATTCGATATAATGAAATCAAATAGGAGGACTTTTATAAAAGCAACTACTGCGGCTGCAGCAGCAGCTACAATTTTCCCTTTCGAAACATTTTCTATTGGCAAACCGGGAGTTGCTCCCAGCGATAAGATAAGGGTTGCGCTGATTGGAGGCAACAGCCAGGGCTGGAGCAATCTCGCTTCTTTCCTGAAAAATAAAGAAGTTGAGTGCGTTGCAATGTGCGATGTTGATAGAAATGTATTGAATAAGCGCACCGATGACATTGTTAAACTTGGATTTCAGAAACCAAGGCTTTATGTTGATTACAGAAAAATGCTTGAGAGCAATGATATTGATGTTGTAATTATTGGCACACCCGACCACTGGCACTGCCTTATGCTTGTTGATACTCTGGAATCAGGGAAACATGCTTATGTTGAAAAACCTATCGGCAATTCTATTGCAGAAATAAATATAATGCAAAAAGCTGTTAAGAAACATGGTAAACTAGTTCAGGTTGGACAGTGGCAAAGAAGTCAGCCGCATTTCGTTGATGCAATGAATTACTTGAAAACTGGAAAACTCGGCCGGATAAGGGTTTGCAAAGCGTGGTCTTATGTCGACTGGAAGGGAGCAGTTCCAAAAGTTCCTGATTCTCCGGTCCCTGAAGGCGTTGATTATGACAAATGGCTAGGCCCTGCACCTAAAAGACCATTCAATAAAAACAGATTTCATTTTACATGGCGCTGGTATTGGGAATATGGAGGTGGACTTATGACTGACTGGGGAGTGCATCTTATTGACTATATACTTTACGGAATGAACAAGTCGGTTCCAACATCGGTTATGGCAATTGGCGGTAAATACGCTTATCCCGATGACGACATGGTTACGCCCGATACTATGACCGCAGTTTACGATTTCAATGACTTTACAATGATATGGGAACATACAATCGGCATCGGGCTTGGAAACTGGAAGAGACCTCATGGAATGGCATATACAGGTGAAAATGGCACATTGGTTCTTGACCGTAACGGCTGGGAAGTATTTCCTGAAAAGAATAGAATAGAAGCATTACCAGTTCAGAAAAATGTAGGAGTAGGCCTCGATCTCCATGTAAGGAATTTCCTCGACTGCCTGCGCGACAATACCCCACAAAAACTTAATGCCGGAATTGACATTGGAAGAAACGTGGCACTGGTTGCTCAAATGGGTAATATTGCATACCGTACAGGCGAAAAAGTTAACTGGGATAATACAAAACAGCAGTTTTCATCTTCAAATGCAAATAAACTTATAACGCCGACTTATTATAACGGATACACACTGCCGAAATATTAAAGAAATAGAAAGTTAGATTTCAGAAATTGCTTTTTTAATTTCAGGCCATTTCGCGGGTACTATACGTGCTCCGGAATCCTCTATTACTCTTGACGCAAGATATGAGCCATATTGTCCGCATGTGATTAATGGCTTATCCTGCGCAAGTCCATAAAGAAAGCCTGATGCATATAAATCACCGGCTCCTGTCGTGTCGAGGCATAACGCCGGGTAAGGTCGTATTTTGTAGGTTTCATTGCCCCTTTTAACCAAAGAGCCTTCAGCTCCAGTCTTGATTACAATTATCTCACATTTTTCTGAAAGCAGTTCAAGTGCTTTTTCAGGCTCAAGCCCTGTAAAAGTGCGAGACTCATCCGAATTTGCAAACAAGATATCAATGTAATTATCAACAATTTCCCGAAAGGAATTTATTCTATCGGCAACTACATTATAACTGGCAAGATCAAGAGCAATCTTCATATTCATTGACTTTGCCAGCGAACAAGCTCTTAAAAGAAATGGAAAGTTATTAATCAGGTAACCTTCAAGATAAAGGATATCAAAATTTTGAAATTTATCCGGAGTAAGATCATCCGGATAAAGTTCTATAGCAGCACCAAGATATGTGGCAAAAGTTCGCTCACTGTCGGGAGTTACAAAGGCAATAGCAACACCTGTAGGTGTATTTGACCGCTTAAGAAATGTTTTCACCCCAGCACTCTTAAGATCATTTTCAAAAAAGCATCCGTTTTTGTCATTGCCTATTGAGCCTATAAATCCTGTTTCTGCCCCTAACATTGATAATCCGTGAATAGTATTTGCCGCTGAACCGCCTGATGCAAAAAAACTATGAAAATGCTCAGTTTCTTTACGCATTACTTCAGAACATACATTGTCAATAAGATGCATACTTCCCTTGGGAAGAGAAAATCTCTCAAGTAATTTTTCATCGTCAATAAAAATAATAACATCCACTATTGCATTGCCGATGCCAAGAATTCTTTTCATTGGAAAAATTTTTCAAATATATTGTTAAATTCATTAAAAGCCTGTATTTTTGCCACGCTAAAATATAGAATAGAAAAATATTCCTCAGTAGCTCAGCTGGTTAGAGCGGCGGACTGTTAATCCGTAGGTCGCAGGTTCGATCCCTGCCTGGGGAGCCCTCGAATAAATTATTTAGGATTTAGTTCTCTATAAATTTAAAATTAAAAAACAAGTTTAAACTATTCTTGAAGTACAGTTAAATTTATTCATTAATAATCCTTAATTAATATTTATTTTTGGTAATCTATAATTCGGCAAAGAATAACTTTTTCCGAAAGAGGAAAGATATTACAAAAATGAAAGTTCTTGTCATAACCGACCTTTGCGGCGGGTTTTCTATAACCTTGCCAGAAAGGCAGCTTTATAAAGGCCTAATGGATATGGGAGTCGAAATGACTGTAGTCACCCATTATGAAACTCCTGAATCTGAAGATCTGGCAAAGGCTGGAATGAAAATAATTTATATACCGATTATAAGAAAATTGATTTTAAAGCTATAAAACATCTAAGACAGATAATCAGAGAGGGGAATTTTGATATTCTTTACGTTACGTTCGGAAAAGGTATTACTAATGCTATTCTGGCTGCACGGAACATTAAGATAAAAATTATCGGTTATATTGGTTCACTGAACGTTCACTGGCACGATCCCACTGCTTACCTTTCATTTCTTAATCCAAGGCTCGATCGTATTATTTGCAACAGTGATGGTGTAATGGAACATTTTGTAAAACAGGGAGGCAAGCGTTTGAAAAATAAATGCATAAGGATTTATAAAGGCTACGACTCCGAATGGATACAAGTTTCATCGCCTTTATCAAAACAGGCACTGGATATACCTGAAGATGCTTTCGTAATATGCTGCATTGCTAATGTAAGAAGGGAGAAAGGAATACCTTATCTTATTAATGCAACACGTTATCTCCCCGATAACCTGCCAGTATATTTCGTTCTTATTGGAAAAGGGATGGACTCTACTAAAATAAAAAGGCTGGTTTCAAAATCACTTTATAATAAAAAATTCCGCATTTTTGGCTTTATTAATGAGATTTTTCCATATACTGCAATGTGTGATATTTATGTCCAGCCTTCGATAACTGAAGGGCTGGGCCGTTCCATTATAGAAGCCATGTTCCTCCGGAAACCGGTAATTTTATCCGGCCGGGGCGGCGCAAAGGAGCTTGTTGATGAAGGCGTGAACGGTTTTGTGGTACCTGCGAAATCTTCATTTGCAATTGCCGAAAAAATAAATTATTGCTTCAATAACCGTGAAAAACTTCCGGCAATGGGTGAAAAGTCACAGTTGAAAGTAAAGAAGCTGCTTGACCCTAAAGAGGCTGTTGAGAAGACTTACAGGTTGTTTTGTGAGGAAACAGATAAATAAATACTGTTCTGCTACAGACTTCTGATATTCAATCCACCACTTATTTCGAAAACTGATCCTGCCGAGAAATCCCAGTCGCCTCTTGCAAGCGATGCCACTGCCTTTGCGACATCGGAGGGTAAGCCCCATCGCTTTTGCGGAATTACTCCCTCCTCAATCATTTTGTCGTACGTTTCTTTCACACGCGAATTCATATCCGTCTGAATAATGCCCGGCCTTACTTCAAAAACAAGAATGCCCTCACGTGTAAGCCTGTCGGCAAATACTTCTGCTGCCATACTTAATCCGGCTTTCGAAATGCAATATTCAGCTCTTTTCACAGAAGACATGTTGGCCGACACCGAAGAGATAAAAATTATTTTCGGATGATATTCCTGAATTATTGACATGAGCCAGATCATTTCCTTTGCAACTTTTTGAGTAAAGAACAAGGGGCCCTTTAGATTAATATTCATCACTCTGTCATAACTCTCCTCTGTGAGATCGAGGATATCAGTTCTTTGAAGTGGTGCAACTCCTGCATTATTTACCAGGATATCAATTCTACCAAAGCGATCCAGAATATTTTTTACAACTTCAACATGACACGCAGTACAGGAAATGTCGAGTCCTATCGGGAAAAATGCCGCTCCATGTTTTTCTACTTCAGGAGCAAGCGTTTCCATTCCTTCACTATCGAGCGAGCGTGCAATTGCTACGATATCATAACCTTCCAGAGCGAGAGAAAGAGTAACGGCTCTTCCTATACCTCTACTTGCTCCTGTGACTACAGCAACAGGTTTACTGTTCATAGGCGGAATGATTTAGTTGGTTATATTATATAATTCTTGCCGGTAAAATTAATAATTTGAGAAATCTTTTCAATACCCTGTAATTTTTCCTTCACGGTATTTCTTCCACACAGTTTCGAACCACAGTTCCTGAGCAGGAATAGGTCTTACATCTGTAAGCTGCGTTTTTACAGTATTCTTATTGAATTGTATTTCAAGAATTTTATTTTCAATATCCTTTTGATAATCACATAAACTGAAACGCCATTTATCTTCGAGCCCTGCATGTGGTTTTATCCCCTGGCTGTAGGTAACCATGTACGATCCTCTGCTTCTTCCTCCTTTTTCAAGATAAGTTTTTAAAGCCTCAATGTATATAAGGTGCGTTAAACAATGTTCTTTCAGACGAAAAGCTTCAGCAAGTTCTTTTACCGATTTTACGGAAAGTATCTCGTCAAGTTCTTTAAACATAAAAGATGCTTCTTCAGCTGCCCTGATGGTTTTTTCAATATTTCTGACTATACCTGCTGTCTCTGACATTCGCTGCCCGATTTCATTTAAATAATCCTGAATGTTTTTAATTCTTATTTCTGATTCCGACCATTTTCTTGCCAGTTTGAGCTTTTCTTCCACTTGCTCTTTTACCGATAAATAAAAGTCTGAAAAGGTTATCGGATTTTTGTTGTATTTTTCAATTATATAAAGTGCTGCTCTATGGCTTCCTGTTTGACCTGCATTGAGGGCTGAGCCTCCCGGTCTGTAAACGCCATGAGATCCATTAACCTCTCCAACAGGGAAAAGATGCTTCAGATCCGACTCCCACCAAATATTGCCTTTAAGTCCTCCATTATTATGCTGGACACATACAGCAATCTCAAGAGGTTCCTTGGCGAGGTTTATGTTATGTTCGAGATACAAATCAAATGCAGGTTTGTTCAAAAACTCGAGCCTTTTGACAGGAGTTTCTTTCAGAGCATCTGAGTTTTTTAAATATTCGAATACTTTCCTGTCTAATATTTCGGGTGAATACTTTTCACATGCAGGTCCTGTCGGATTAGTTCTGAAATCAATGAATACCTTTCTCCCTTTTTCCACTCTTTCCCTGTAAACAAGCAGGTCAATAAGTGACGAACCATAATCGGCAGTTTTTTCAGGGTCGAAAGGCCATTGATATCCTTTCAGGAATATAGCTTTTGTAAGTGATGTAATATCAGGAAAGAACTCATTAAGAAATTCTCTTTCATCATTTCCTTTTGCATTGGTCGAGAAATATCTGGGTATAACCTGCTGATAGCTTCCGGAAAGGTTCCATCGGAATTTGGTTGAAGCTATTCCGAATTGTGATTCGGTAAGGTTCTGCGCAGTGGCGCCTGCTTCAAGTGCAATGCCTGTAGAGCCTGACTGTGATTCAGGGTACACTGAGTCTTTATAAAGGCCTGCCGGCCCTCCGGTTCCCATAATAATATTTTTAGCATTAAAAAGTATAAAGGCATTTTCCATTCTATCTGCTTTCAGATTAATGGCTAAAGCACCTGTAACTGATTTGGAATCATTTTCTTTTTTTGTCAGCAGGCTAATAACTCTTACACTGTCGAGCACTTTGATTTTTCTTTTTCTTACTTCTTTCGCAAGTGCTTCAAATATCATTCTCGAAGTATAAGGGCCGGCGGAAGTCCCTCTTGCCTTAGGGTCGTTGTCAGTTTTATATCCGACCCATGCGCCATATTTATTATGCGGGAAAGGTACTCCAAGTCTTATCAGGTTCATAAATGCCTGAACAGAACCCTGTGCTTCACAAAGAGCAATATCGCCATGCATACACCTGCCTTTGAAAAGATCTTCGGCCATCAGCACCGGACTGTCAGGTTCATCTCCTGCAAGAGAGAGTTTATAATAGGTTTGTTTGTCTGAGCCTGCGTTCCTTGTTGTTCCTCCTCCCCATTTTTCTGTGGCAATGAGTATATTCCTTTGACCTGCAGAATGAAGGCTTAAAGCAGCATTAAGCGATGCCGCGCCGCTGCCGATTATTAATGTGTTTACACTATAACCGCGGATTATATATCCGTTAAGAGTTACAGTTTCATTTTCCATCTGTAATGAGTTTTTTAAGTTCAGCAGCGTATATCTCACGATCGCGAGTTACACAACCTCCAGGCCTCATATTTCTTATAAGCCTTGTGCATCCCGAGCAGGTTATGCAAAATCTTGAAGGGTCAACATAGCCTTTGGTCATCAGGTCAAGAGGCATGGACGGGTATGCAAATGAGTTACGGCCAAAGCCTATAAAAGAAGCGCTTCCGGAATTGATTACTGCAGCTCCGACATTAGGAGCAAATTGTCTGAGCCATGAATATGCTGATCCGATCATCAAAATATCAGGGAAATTTTTCTGGAGTACCGATGTTCCTTCAACCATTCTTGTCACACCTTTCAAAGGATGTTCTGGAGGTGTACTCATCCCTGGCAGTGGGTTATCAAATGGCCTCGAAACATAAGGATTATAATAAGGATTCCCCATCGTTATATTCATAAATTTTATGCCCATCTTCTTAAGTTCCCAGGTGAGTTTTACTGGTTCGGTCAGATCATAATCTTTTCCGTCGGCTGTTGTTGCGAATCCACCTTCGTGAATATCACCTATACTAAGGCGTGTAGTTATTAAGATATCGGGTGTTTTTGTTTTTATACGTTCAACTGTTTCAAGAAGGAATCTGAATCTTTTTTCAGGTTCGAGTCCACCGTAAATACTGTTTTTCCTGTTAAAGGAAAAAAGTAACTCATGAACCAGATAACCATGACAGGCTTTTATATCTACAGCATCAAAACCGGCCTCGTAAACAAAGCGGGAAGTTTCAATAAATTGATTCTGTATGTCCACAAGCTCATTATCTGATAGAACTCTTTCATTGCCTTTATCGAAAAGAGAATTATTACATGGAACCAAAGGCGAGCTTTTACCGTCAGGCTTGCTGTAACGACCCGAATGAGTTATTTGTGCGACAATGAAAGGTCTGATGTTTTCAGGAGCGCTTCGGCGAATTTTGTCAATAAGAATCTTATATTCCCTGTAATTATTTTTATGAATCATAAGCTGTCGGGGATTGGACTGGCCCGAATGAGTTACAGCAATAGCTTCAAACCAGATAATCCCGCTCCCGCCTGATCCGTATCGTAAATATCTTCGTTCTGTAAGAGGTGAAGGTGACCCATCGGCCTCCGAGTCATAGCCTTCCATAGGTTGAACGACAAGACGGTTATCTATTTGTTTGTCATTTATTTTTTCTTGTTGGAGCAAAGGGCTTAAGTCGTCGTTAAATGGTATTGATAGCCCAAGCTCGCGAGCCTTTCCCAGAAGTTCGTCTTTGCTCTTGAATCTGAAACGTTCGTGCATCTTAATATTGAGATATTTATAGTTTGCATGAAAAAATTAAACAGGTATATCAGGGTTGAAAGTTAGAATAATATTTCATTTCTCTTCATTTTCTTCATCATCTTCTTCCTCGAGCCATTCATATACAGGTTGTTGAGGGCCTTCATTTCTGAAACATATTGCAAGGATAATACCTGAAACAAATCCCATCATGTGACCTTCCCAGGAAACATTCTGATAAACTCCGGGGAACATACCCCAGATCATCGAGCCATAAAGAAAAACAACAAGAAGTGACAGGGCGGTCAGTCTGTAATATTTCCTTATAATGCCGCTAAAGAAAAGGAAGGACATCATTCCGTAAATGAGTCCGCTTGAGCCGATATGTATTAATTCCCTGCCGGTAAGCCAAACCAGAATGCCGGTAAGAAGATAGTTCCACAAAACTATTTTTAATGCAGGTTCGGAATAGAAATAAAAAATTATTGTTCCAAGGACAAGAAAAGGAATGGAATTGCTCATAAGATGCTTTAGATCGGCGTGTATCATTGGAGAAAGTATTATTCCTGGAAGTCCTTTCAGATGAAGTGGATAAATACCAAGAAAGGAAAAATCAACATCGAAGAGGATTTCAATAGCTTTTACAAGCCCCATAAAGAAAACAAAAATGCCTGGAATGAATATACTCAGGAATAGTTTTTTTCTGAAGAAGGTTGCCTCATCAAAGTCAGTCAGGTTTTTATCGGTTTCTACCCCATTTTCCTATATAATTTCCCGATTATTCTCCCGGGAATACGATGCCAGCTTCTTTTCTTATTCTGTCGAGCGTTCTTATCAGGTTTATGCTGAAAGAGTGAGGGACTACAGGGCTTTCCTTTAATCCTTTGTCGAGGCAACGCATTACCTCTTCAGCTTCCCAGTGGTATCCCATTGCTTCAGGCCTGAAGGTGAATTCTTCAGGCTCCTTACCATGAATCTCGAGTATTACCCGCTGGTTCATATCTCTTCCTCTCGATACGATCATATTTCCTTTGTCACAAAGAAGTTTACATCCGATCCCTTCGTTTGTTTTGAATGAACTATATAAATCAGCCATTTTACTATTATCATACCGGAATATTATACTGATTGATTCTTCCGAACCTGTAGGTGAAAACAAAGCATAGGATTTTACTTCATCGGGTACCCCGATGAATGTAAGGCTGTCTATAACGGGGTAAATTCCTATATCATGAAGAGATCCGCCGCCAAGGCTGAGATTGAATTTTCTGTCGTCCGGATTGAAAGGTGGCTGAAACGAAAACCAACCGTGCAGATGATGAATTTCGCCCACTATTCCTGATTGAAGAATTTCGTTAGCCTTTTTATAATAAGGCTGAAATGGCGGCCAAAGAGCTTCCATCAGGAAAAGATTGCGTTTTTCAGCTTCTTCAATCATCTCCTCAACTTGCCTTGAATTAATTGCAAATACTTTTTCACAAATCACATTTTTTCCATTCCGCAAACAAAGCATAGTATGCTGGTAGTGCATCGAATGGGGTGAAGCAATATATATAATTTCGACATCCGGATCCTGAGCAAGCTCTTCATAACTGCCGTAATACTTTTTGAATCCGTATTCCAATGCAAATTTTTTTGCACGCTCGACGTTGCGCGATCCTACTGCATAAAGCTCAGCATTGTTGAGTATCTGAAGGCCTTTCGTAAATTTGGCTGCCATTTTTCCCGGTGCAAGAATGCCCCATTTATATTTTCGTTCCATAATCCTTTTTTAAATCAGATAAAAATAGAAAAAATTAAAGAATGATCCAGATAAATAATCGCAACGATTTAACAAATTGACATACAGATTCTTTATAAAAATAATATTATATATTTTAAAAATATTACTACTATGTATAACATAGTATATGAAAATTTATATTTCTTTGCATGAAATAATTAATAATAAAGTTACAAATAAAAATTCAAAAATGAAAATTGCATTAACAATAGATCTTGGAGGTTATTCTTTCAGTATAGATGAAGATGCTTACGAAGAATTGAAGTCGTATTTAAAAAGTCTCGAGCACTGGTTTTCCGGTGAGGAAAGTTCATCTGAAATAATCAATGACATTGAAGTCAGGATGGCGGAGTTATTCCGTGCAAGGCTTTCGGATTACAGACATGTTATTACAATTAAAGATGTGAGGGAGGTTATCGAAGTGCTTGGGATGCCTGAAGACATAGCAGGCAAAGGAGGAGAAGAAGGTAAGGGGAAGTCCAAATCATCAGGTTCACACAGGATGTACCGCGACCCTGACAAGAGAATTCTTGGCGGTGTTTGTGCCGGGATGGGAGCTTACTGGCGAGTTGATCCCCTGATTATAAGGGTGATATTTCTCGCACTTATTTTTGCGGGCGGATTAGGAATAATTATTTATCTGGTTTTATGGATAGTTCTTCCTGAAGCTAAAACCACAGCACAGAAAATTGAGATGAGGGGCGAAACTGTTGATATAAACACTATAAGAGAGGCAGTAAAGAGCGAATTTGAAAAAGTTCGAAAGAAAATGAACGTATGAACAAACTACTGCAGTATAGTTGTCCGGCAAGAAGAATAAATAATGTTTTATGGATATTGATAATGCAACGGCTCAGATGCGCAAAGGGGTTCTTGAGTACTCCATTCTCCTGGTACTTTCAGGCAGTTCCTGTTATGCAAGCGATATTATCCGACAGCTTAAAGAAGTAAAGGTAATAGTTGTCGAAGGCACTCTCTATCCATTACTTACACGTCTTAAGAACTCAGGGCTTCTCAGTTACCGATGGGAGGAATCGCAGCAAGGCCCACCAAGAAAATATTATATGATAACCGAAGCAGGACGTGAATATCTGAGACAGCTCGATAATGAATGGGCAAGCCTTGTTGAATCGGTTAATCTGTTAAGAAAGAATATCGTATAATCGTTAATCGGTAATTTTTTATTCATTACTTTGCTCTGAACTCTCCCGATTCCCGGGCCTTCGCTTCGTGTGCTCCATGCTTTGTGCTCCATGCCCTGTGCCCTCAATCCTGATAAAACCTTGATGATTTGTACAGCTTCATGTGATATCCTTACAGATTTATCAATATGAAGTATATTCCCTATTTCATTTTTAATTTTGTTTACTACTTTTATCCGCTTTAAAAGCATTCAGTTTGAACAAAGAAAAAGTTATAAATCCATCCCGGGCCATTGCAATTGTTGTTTCAAATATGATAGGCACCGGAGTATATACAAGTCTTGGCCTTCAGGCGGCTGGAGTTCATTCTGTTCTAGCTCTTGTTCTGATATGGATAACCGGAGGCCTTGTTGCTCTTTGCGGAGCGCTTACTTATGGAGAACTGGCGGCACGAATACCGCAATCGGGAGGAGAATATATTTTCCTTTCTAAGATATTTCACCCGGCATTCGGTTTTCTTTCCGGCTTTATTTCAATGACTATTGGCTTTGCAGCTCCGCTTGCAATTTCAGCTATTGCACTTGGAACTTATGCCGGAAACTTAATCCCGGTTCCTCCTATGATAATGGCAGTTACTATAATTATTCTTCTTACATTACTTAATCTGAGTAGTTTCCGAACAGGAGCTAACTTCAATTTTGTTACAACGGCTCTTAATATATCTCTGATTCTTACACTTTGCGTAATGGGTTTCTTAAAAGGGCATTACGATGGATTTAAGGTTACTTTCATGCAGTCAGATCTGAAACAGATAATTAATCCTGCTTTTGCTGTTTCGCTGGTATATGTTTCCTTTGCCTATTCTGGTTGGAATTCAGCAGCATATATTGCCCATCAGGTAAAAGATCCTGTAAAAAACCTGCCTGTAGTCTTTATCACTGGCACTCTGATCGTGATGACACTATATACACTTCTTAATTTTATATTCCTTTATACTGTACCTATCGATGAACTTAAAGGGAAAGTTGATGTAGCATTTATTGCGGCTAAGAATATTTTCGGTGATGCCGGAGGAAAATTTATAGCAGTGCTTATATCTATCGGTCTTATTGCGTCAATAAATTCTTTACTCATTCTTGGTCCAAGAGTTACTCAGGCAATTGCAATGGATTACCCGTCCCTTGGTTTACTTAGCAAGGAAAATAAGAACGGCTCACCTGTTTATGCCACAATACTTCTTGCAATTTTTTCACTTACTCTTATTTGGACCTCGACGTTCGAACAGATAATGACTTTGATAGGATTCACACTAAGTATTTTCACTATATCATCAGTTGCCGGGCTTTTTTTCTTGCGCCATCGTATGAAAAAAAACAACGAAAATTTTTATCATACTTTCGGGTATCCTTTTATTCCGTTTTTTTTTATAGTAGTTGAAGGATGTATGATGGTGTATGTGTTTGCAAACAGGCCTGTGCAGTCACTTATAGGTATTGGGATCACTCTCTCCGGACTTATTGTCTATTTTTTGTTAACGAAAAAAAAGAAACATGTCGGCATTTAGATTGATTCCGGTTTTTGTTTTTTGGTTGATATTTTTCTCATCATGTCATAATAATTCACGTGTATTCGAAAATAAGCTTCCTGATACTCAAGTTTACAACGTTCCTTATGATACTGTTAAAGATAATATTATATCCTTTTTTTCAGGGAAGCAATATGAGAATAGAAATTGTCTTGGTAAATTCGATTCTCTTACCTCGTGGAAGAAATTTTCTTTTCGCATGGACAGCGGTTTTTCATATCTCGATACTTCAAGGTTAATTAAAATGTCGAACTGGGCAGAAACAGAAATAACGTACCGACACGATACTTCTGTTCTGTTTTATCCATTTGGCGGTCCTGATTTTTTGAATGCAAATACCTTTTATCCCAATGCATCAAAATATATACTGATAGGACTCGAGCCAGTTGGTAAACTACCCGATATTTGTAACATGACTCCTTCGGAAGTGGATGAATATCTTGACGACATCTGGCTTTCCCTTAGCGATATATTCAGGAGGAGTTATTTCATAACGGGGCATATGGTTGATGCTTTAAAGAAAGAAGAAGTTGGCGGAGCAACGCCTCTTATTTCAATTTTCATAAAAAGAAGAGGTTACAAAGTGGTTTCACTGGATTATATAGGCATCGACAACACCGGCAACTGGCAATATTCTGATAGTTTGAAAAACAAAAAGTCATTTGCTTCCGGAGTGAAAATTGATTTTGTCCCTGTCAATAGCAATAGAATTCAGACTTTATTTTATATCAGAGCAAATTTATCCGACGAAGGATTGAAAAAGAACGAACCCTTAAGAAGGTATCTTTATTCATTGCCCATACGTCATACTTACCTTAAAGCCGCTTCTTATCTGATGCATAGTAAAGAATTTTCACAAATACGTAGTTTAATACTTGATAAAAGTAAATCAATCCTCCAGGATGATTCTGGTATTGCATATAGATTCTTTGATAAGAAATATTGGGATATTAAACTTTATGGAAAATATCAGAGGCCGGGGAAAGAGTTTTCATGGATTAATGAACCTGACCTTGCTGAGGCATATCATAAAATGCCGGTAAAGCAGGTTCCTTTTACTCTCGGCTATAACTGGCGAACTCGTGCAATAAATCTCCTTTATGCCGTAAAAAGATAAAAAGCACCAAAAAAATTTATTTGCTTTAGTTCATTCATTTTCTTAACTTTGGTAGAGTGATATTATAAAATTATTTCCCACAAGGTTGTATATTTCTGTGGGATTTGTAGAATCTAAAACCTGATTATATGAGAGTTCTGATTACCGGATTTATTGCTTTCGTTATCTGGTCTTTCTTCTCGATGTGGCTTTATGTTGATATTTTGAAACCTGCAACGAAAAGGCCTGTTGTTATTTCCCCTGCTGAAAGACCTGACATGGTGGCTGATTCGCTCGAGAAGCTTCGCGCCTCCATGCCAGAAGATCTACTGATTTTTTTTGATTTTGACAAGACAGAAATCAAGGAAGATCCGTCTATTGATGCCAGAGTGGCTGAATTAAAAACCTGGCTTGAAAAATACCCATCGGCTGTACTTGCAATTACAGGTCATACAGATTTTATTGGCACGCCCGAGTATAATTATAAATTAGGGCTTGAAAGAGCAAATGCAGTCCGAAAATATCTGGAAACAAAAGGAATACCTTCAGAAAAGATGATTGTCGATTCGAAAGGCGAGGACGAGCCTCTGGCAACTCAAATAACATCAAAAGGACGTGCAATGAATAGAAGAACAGTAGTAAGAATTAAAATGTGATAAAATGAATACAAAACTTATTTTACTCGCACAATCGGTTACAACGGCCGTTATAGAAATAATACTTTTGCTTTTGGGTGCAGCCATTATTGGTTTTCTCACAGCATGGTTCTACCAGAAATCCCATTATACGCCTATTATTGAGAAACTGGAAGATGAAAAGGAACAACTTATCCTTGAAATTAATAACCTTAACGATAAAATTAAAGGGCTTAATGATGAAATTAAAGGTCTGAACGATAAAATCACGGAACTTGAAAAAACAATATCCGAACAGAAAAAAGAGATTGAAGAACTGAAAAAACAATAAAAGAAAGAAAGAGAGAAACCTGAGGAATTTCTGCCCCTTTTATGTAGAAATAAAGGCTTTGAAAAATATCTTATACAACAGCTGACCCACCTGGATTCGAACCAGGACTCTGCGGAACCAAAATCCGTTGTGTTACCATTACACCATGGGTCAATTAACCTTTATCAGGTGAGGCAAAATTATAAAAAATAATACTTTTATAATTTAGAAAGCGAATTTTTGAACAAAAAATCAAAGTCCGCAATATCTGACACTTTAATTATCTTCAGTGGGCAGCGTACAAGTGTCCGGATAACATGTCCGAGATCGCACATCTCTTCATCGCCTTCTTCATAATACCATAAAATCCTTACCTGACAGGGCATGTCAAATGTCTTTTCAAGCTCACGAAGTATAGTAAAAACCCACTTGATCGACATTGTGTTGATGAGCTCAAAGCCAAGAATAATTTCCGTTTTTTTTGCACAATCGTCGAGGTAATTTAAAATCCATTCATAAATAGGTGAATAAAAATCAGAAGGGTTTTCCGGAATCGATCTTCCGGTTATAATAATTTTACCTCTTTCAAGAATAACGCGAGGCGTTTTTTTTGACGGTTCTATAAGAATACTTTCAGGATACATGCTAAGGCATAACTTCAGGCTCTCTTTTCAGAAGCCCTTTATTGAGGGTGGTAAAATTATATAATTAGTTTAAATCTTCAAACTTATTTTTTATGCTTTGCCAATATTTTAATAATAATGTTAAAAGTAGAGTTATATAATTTATATCTTCGTAGCTCCGTTTACGGAAAGTAATATAATATAAAAACTTATGAAGAAAATTACACTTCTGATTATCCTCATCATGTTTTTTCCTTCATTTTTATCTTTCTCTCAAGATAAAGTCTGGTCACTTGAAGATTGCATAAAATATGCTCTTGAGAAAAATATTCAGGTTAAGCAGCAAGGATTGCAAACAGAGGTTCAGAAAAATTCTCTTGACCTTGCAAAACTTAAACTTTTGCCGACGATTAATGGCAATGCAACTCATAGTTACTCTTTCGGCAGGGCTCTCGACCAAACTACTTATCAATATACCGAACACGAAAATGTTATGTCGGATAATTTTTATATAGGAAGCAGTTTGACTCTCTTCAGTGGGCTTCAGAACTATAATTCAATAAAAAAAAATAATTATGAATTGTTTGCCAGCGAACAAAATCTTCAAAACATAAAAGATAATATAGCACTTAGTGTAGCACTTGGCTACCTTCAGATATTGCTTAATAGAGAGCTTGTTTCTGCAACTGAAAACCAGTTTTTGATTACAAAACTACAGATTGAAAAAACCCAAAAGCTTGTTGATGCAGGAAGTGTTGCAATGGGGAATCTGTTACAGATCGAAGCACAGGCTGCTCAGGAAGAGCTTCAACTTATAAATCTGAAAAACCAGCTAAGTATTTCTTATCTTAATCTCGCACAATTATTAGAACTTCTGACACCTGAGGGGTTTGAAATAGCAATTCCCGAAATAAGTATAGATACAAATTATATAAGTACTGAAAATGTACTCGATGTATTCAATATTGCATGCAATAACAGAGCGGAAATAAAAAGCGCCGAAATGAAACTCAAAGCAAGCGAATACGACCTTAAAATTGCTAGAGGTGGTAGAAGTCCTCGTATTTCAATGAGCGCCTCATTCAGTACAGGATATTCGGATATCAGAAAAAAACTTCTCGGCATAGATCCTGTTACTGGCCCGATTTATGGTAAATATTCTTTTGCCGACCAGATAAATGATAATATAAACTATGGAATTTCCTTCTCAGTAAGTGTCCCTTTTCTTAACGGATGGCAGGTCAATAAAAATATTTCCAATTCAAAACTTGCTATAGAAAATAATAATTATGCTCTTGAAGCGACAAAAAAGCAGCTTTATAAGAATATCCAACAGGCTTTTGCAGATAGGGAGGCAGCTTTAAAAAGATATAATGCTACTATAAAAACTGTAATCGCAAATGAAGAAGCTTTCAGATATTCAGAGCAAAGATTCAATGTTGGGCTTGTTACACCAGTTGACTATAATGCAGCTAAAACACAATTGTTGAAAGCACAGTCAGAAATGGCACAAGCCAAATATGAATTCATATTCAAAATAAAAGTGCTTGATTTTTATAAGGGAATCCCGATTACATTATCTGAATAAAATTTATAATATAATGAAAAATAATAAAATACTTAAAATATTATTGCCCGTCACCGTTGTGCTTATTATACTGGCATTTATAGGCAAGAAACAAGGATGGTTTGGTAAACAAGCTGCAGTCAAAGTGGCCGTTGAGAACGCATCTATAAGAAGCATTACTGAAATAATTACCGCAAATGGCAAGATTCAACCTGAAAAGGAAGTTAAAATAACGCCTGACGTTTCCGGTGAAATTGTTGAACTTAATGTTAAAGAAGGCGACGATGTGATGAAGGGGCAGTTATTATGTCGCATAAAACCCGATACTTATATTTCACAACGTGACAGATCCCTGGCTGCAATATCATCAGCAAGGGCAAGGCTATCGCAATCGGAAGCACAGTTTGTTCAGGCTGAACTGGCATACAAAAGGAATAAGCAACTTTTCGAAGAAAAGGCAATCTCCCAATCTGAATTTGAGCAGGCAGAAGCTGCTTATAAAGTGGCAAAAGCCGAAGTGGATGCTGCAAAATTTTCAGTTTCCAGTGCCGAGGCTGCATTAAAAGAGGCAGAGGAAAACCTGATTAAAACGTCCATTTATGCACCGATGTCAGGCACTGTGTCAATGCTTCTTGTAGAACTTGGAGAAAGAGTTGTAGGAACAAGTATGATGACAGGTACGGAGATGATGAGAATTGCCGATCTTTCGCGCATGGAAGCCAGGGTAGAAGTAAATGAGAACGATATTATAAGAGTTAAAGTTGGTGATACAGCTATCGTAAATGTGGATGCCTATCTGGATGAAAAATTTACCGGAGTTGTAACTATGGTTGCCAATTCTGCAAAAACAACAGGTGTCTCTGCAGACCAGGTCATAAATTTCGATGTAAGAATTTTTATACTTCCCGAGTCATATAAGCATCTTGTGAGTGAAGAAAGGCCAAGCCCACTTCGACCTGGCATGTCGGTCTCGGTCGATATACGTACTATAACAAAGCCTGCAGTATTGGCTGTGCCAATACAGGCTGTAACCACAAGAACTGATACCACACTGGCAGGAGAAGCGACTACAAGAAATGAAGTGAGGACTCTTGTTTTCATTACCGATGGAACCTATGCTCTTGCCAGAGATGTTAAAACCGGCATTCAGGATAATAATTATATCGAAATAATTTCCGGTATCAATGAAGGCGATAGGGTGATCACGGCACCATTCAGTGCTATTAGTAAAAAGCTATCTGACAGCACTCTGATTCAGATTGTCAAAAAAGAAGAGCTTTATGCTGTAAAATAAATCCTGATCAGACAAAGCAAATGATTTTATGCATTGAAACAGCTACGACCGTATGCTCTGTTGCATTATGCTGCAGCGACCGTGTTATTTCACAGCGCGAAAGCAAAAACTCCAACTCACATGCTGAAATGCTTGCGGTTTTTATAAATGAAATTTTTAAAGAACGAAATATAAATGCTCAAGAGCTTGAGGCAATTGCCGTGAGCAAAGGTCCGGGCTCATATACTGGTCTTAGAATAGGCGTTTCCACTGCAAAAGGTATTGCATACGCCGCAGATATTCCTCTGATAGGAATCGATACCCTAACATCAATGTATTATGGATTGCTTGAAACTGAAATAGGTAGAAAATATATTGACAGGGAAACATTATTCTGCCCAATGCTCGATGCCAGAAGAATGGAAGTATATTATTGTATTTATGACTCATACGGTAAAAAAGTCAAAGAAATAACAATAGAAACAATAAATGAAAATTCCTTCACGGATATATCGTCCAATTTTATGATGATATTTTTTGGAAATGGAGTGAACAAATGTTCAGGAGTTATTAAAAGAGATAAACAGATCTTTATAAAAAATTTTGAACTATCTGCTTCATATATGCGGACCCCTGCATATAAGGCATTGAAAGAGGCAAAGTTTGAAAATACTGCTTATTTTGAACCGTTTTACCTTAAAGATTTTTTAGCAACACGGCCAAAGAAAAAATTGTTTTAAAAGAAAAAATATGGTGATTTTTAAAATTAAATATATTATATCTATTATTCTCTTACTTCTACTTCCTGTTGTCTGGTTAAATGGTCAGAATTCGCCTTATCAGGATGGAGAAAAGGTTTCTTTTATAATGCATTATGGAATCATAACCGGAGGTGCCGGGAACTTAAGCCTTACGAAAGAAATTCTTGATGGCAAAGAAGTATATCATGCTTATTTAATTGGTTATACAACCGGTATTACAGATGCAATTTTTAAAGTACGCGACGTCTATGAGAGCTATTTCGATCCTGTTACCGAACTTCCAGTGAAGTCTGTAAGAGATATCCATGAAGGTCGCTATAGAAAATATAATGTAGTCCTTTTCGACCATTACTCACGTCCCGATTCTGCAATTCTTATCAGTGACCTTACAGGAAAACATGTAACAGAAAAGGGTATTCATGATATACTTTCATGTTTTTATTATTTCCGGAAAAATTACCTGGCAAAAAATTATCCATTCAAGCAGGATGAAAGAATAGTTATAAATACATGGTTCACAGATGAATTCTATCCTATAATACTATCTTATAAGGGTATGGAAAATGTAAAAACCCGGTTTGGTAAAATAAGATGTTATAAATTTAATCCGGTTACTGAAGTGGGCAGGCTTTTTAAAACTAACGAAGATGTTTCGATCTGGTTTTCCGCAGATAAAAATTGTTTACCTGTTAAGATACGATTTGATATATTTGTCGGCGCTTTTACAGCCGAGATAAATTACTACGAAGGGCTTGTAGAGCCGTTTAAGTTTATTGATTAAGAAAAAAGAAATTATTAATTTTAAACAGAATAATTTATATGGCAACAACTCAGGATTTGAGGAATGGACTGGTGATTGAGTTCAATAATGATTTATATACAGTTGTTCAGTTTCAACATGTAAAGCCCGGTAAGGGCCCGGCTTTTGTACGTACAAAACTTAAAAATATAAAAACGGGAAGGATTATTGAAAATACATTCAATGCCGGAGTTAAAATTAATGTTACACGGGTCGAAAGGAGGCCTTTTCAGTATCTATATAAAGACGACCTTGGATATTATTTTATGCATACTGAAACTTTCGAGCAAGTGCATGTACCTGAACATATGATTGAGCAACATGAATTTCTGAAAGAAGGGCAGAATGTTGAAATAGTCGTGCATGCCGATACTGAAAATATACTTTCGGTAGAGCTTCCGCCCTTTGTTGTTCTTGAGATAACATATACAGAACCCGGGCTAAGAGGCGATACTGCAACAAACACTCTGAAGCCTGCAAAAACCGAAACCGGTGCAACTGTTATGGTCCCTCTTTTCGTTAATACCGGCGACAAAATAAAAATTGATACACGCGACGGCTCATACGTCGAAAGGGTGAAATCATAGTATGAAATGAAAGAAAAAAGTTCTTCAAAGGAGAGACTTGAAATTTCAAAATTTAAGCTTAATGCATTACTCGAAATCACTTTGTCTATTAATGCAAACCTTCCTGTAGAAGAGCTTCTTGCCAAATACGACTCAATACTTAGAAACAACCTTGGTATTGGGAAAATAATGATTTTTAAACGTGAAGAAAAGTGGGAATGCATTCTTAATGCAGGATTCCCTGATTCATTCCAGAAGTCGATTAATATACAGGATCAGCTCCTGCCACTTACGGAAACTACAATAGTTACCAACACGCCAGGTTTTGAAGGAGTTGACATCATTATACCAGTATGTAACAACCTTATTCCACTGGCATATATATTCATAGGCGATATAGAGGAAGAGGGAGAAGGAATGAGCCCGGTGTTAAAACATCTGACATTCATTCAGACAATTTCGAATATAATAATTGTAGCTATCGAGAATATCAGACTTTTTAAAGAAAGCCTACGCCAGGAAGCTCTTAAGAAAGAGCTCGAGCTTGCATCACGGATGCAAATGATGTTAATTCCAGGCGAAAATCAACTTCCATCCCGGGGTAAAATAGTTGTCAAAGGATTCTATTTTCCACATTATGAAGTGGGAGGTGATTATTACGACTGCTTAAAACTTTCTGAGGAAATAACAGGCTTCTGTATTGCAGATGTTTCAGGCAAAGGAATTTCAGCAGCAATATTAATGTCGAATTTTCAAGCGAGCCTCCGTGCACTTTTCACCTGTGATATAGATCTTGTAAGCCTTATCAGAAAACTTAATGGAATTGTTATTTCTAATGCCGAAGGAGAAAAGTTTATCACTTTTTTTGTAGCCAGATTTAACCACAGCACAGGCATTCTGGAATACGTGAATGCGGCTCATAATCCTCCTGTTCTTTATGATACAGTAACCGGCGAAATAACACATCTGAAAGCCGATTGTGTTGGAATTGGCATGCTCGACGAAATTCCTCCTTTTACAGCAAAAAAAATAGAAATAAAGAATTATTCTAAAATCGTATGTTATACCGACGGACTCTCTGAACTGAAAGATGAGTATGGCAAAGAGTTAGGAACAGGTTGTATTATCCGCCATATTCAAAACGTCAGACCGGTTGGAGAGAATATCTCCGAAATGTTAAAAGAGCTTGGAATACCCGACAAAAACCCTGGTCTTTTTGATGATGTGTCGATAATTGCTGCAGATCTCTATTGATATATTTCCGTTACTTACTGGAAAAATATTCAGAGTGCTCTTATCAATGAGTAATTCTTTTTTCCTTTTTGTACGAGTAAATATTTTCCATTAAGAAGAAAATCACTATTGATTATTTTTTCACCATCCTCAACTTTTTCCTTGTTGATACTTATGCCACCGCTTTGAATAAGTCTTCTCATTTCGCTCTTAGATGAAAAAATTCTGCAATGTACGGTACATAAATCGTATATCGCAACTCCATCGGAAAATAAATCTTTGCTGACATTGAATACAGGGACCCCTTCGAAAACCGATAAAAATGTCTTCTCATTCATTTTCCTGAGCGATTCGGTAGTCCCCTGTCCGAAAAGTATCTTTGAAGCCTCGACAGCAGAGTTATACTCTTCTCGTGAATGAACCATTACTGTTACCTCTTCGGCAAGCCGTTTCTGTAGAATACGTGCTTCAGGTTTCTGATAATGAGTTGAGATAAGATTTTCGATTGTTTCCTTTCCAAGCGTTGTATAAATTTTGATATATTTTTCTGCATCTTTGTCCGACACGTTAAGCCAGAACTGATAGAATTGATATGGCGATGTCTTTTCAGGGTCGAGCCATACATTTCCCGATTCTGTTTTGCCGAATTTGGTACCGTCGGCCTTTGTAATCAGAGGACATGTGAGAGCGAATGCTTCTCCGCCCATCTTACGTCTGATAAGTTCAATTCCTGTCAGTATATTGCCCCACTGATCGGAACCGCCCATCTGCAGCTTGCAGTTATAATTCCGGTAAAGATGAAGATAATCTGTACCTTGAACGAGCTGGTAAGAAAATTCGGTAAAAGACATCCCTTCTTTCGAATCCGGCCCAAGACGTTTCTTGACAGAATCTTTTGCCATCATGTAATTAACCGTTATATGTTTGCCTATATCTCTAATAAAATCAAGGAATGAATAGTTCTTCATCCAGTCGTAGTTATTGACCATAATTGCCCTGTTCGGGCTGTCCGACTGAAAATCGAGGAATTTTGCAAGTTGTTTCTTGATGCATTCCTGATTATGTCTCAATGTATCCTCGTCGAGTAATACACGTTCTTCCGATTTGCCCGAAGGGTCGCCAATCATTCCTGTGGCACCGCCAATCAGTGCAATGGGTATATGTCCGGCCCGCTGAAAATGCAACAGAAGCATTATCTGTACCATGTGCCCGATATGGAGAGAATCGGCGGTAGGATCGAATCCTATATAACCCGTTACCCTTTCTTTATTAAGCAAATCTTCCGTTCCAGGCATGATATCGTGTATCATGCCCCTCCATCTCAGTTCTTCGATAAAATTCATATATCCTCCGCTGGAGCCGCAAATATAGTAAAATATAGTAAAATGGGTCAGATAATTGTCCCCGACGGTTTCTTTTTGAACTTTTCAAAACTTTTAGAAAATGTCCCTTCTCCTATAATAGGGAAAATTGCAGGGGCAACGTCGGAAATAGGATTGTAGAGTATTGACTCGTTGATTTTTTCTTTCGGCAGAAAAGGACGGTGTTCATCAATAGCATTCAGCACTACAAATAATATGCTGAGAATAAGCACGGATTTAATAAATCCGAATGCCATTCCAAGGAATTTGTTCAGAAAGCCGAGTGAAGCAATTTTGATTATCTTATCTGCAAGCAATCCGATGAAATGAATAACTATTACGATCGCTATAAAAGTGATGATAAAGGCAATAATTCCAACGTAGCGCCCTGTCATATCGAACCATTCATAAAGTTTTAAGGCTGTCCAGTCAGAAAATTTTATAGCAGCCCATATTCCAAGAATAAGTGCGGCCAGAGAAGCAACTTCTCTTATAAATCCATTGATGAAGCCATAGATAATGGCTATTGACATTATTATAAGAATGATTATATCAATGTAATTCATTAGTTTATAAAATTAAAAGTGAAGGTATAAAACTATGGAGAAATATCAAAACCAAAAGAAATAAAAAGATGACATGGAACAGGTGGGAGAAAAACAAAATAAGCATCTTGATTCGTAATGTATATTGCAATGATAAAAAAAGGCATAATTTTGCGATCTTGAATGACGGTCCTATAGTTCAATGGATAGAACGGCGGTTTCCTAAACCGTAAATCCAGGTTCGATTCCTGGTAGGACTACAAGATAATCAAAGGGATGTATGTAAATCCATGAAATATTTTTATCCTGTTCCTTTTATCTTTTATCTTAAATAAACAATTTTCCTGTTTCTGTCTGAATGGTGAATAAATATACACATATTGACCATATTGACAGGCATTATAATAAAAAAATCTGTGGAATAAATTAAATATTTTAAAATGCAATTTATTAAATATGTGGCATATTATTTGTTTATCTTGTTTGGTTTCAGAATATAACTTATGAAAGCTTCTTCATCTATCATTATATGTATTTTGGGATTCTTTATTCTTCAATCATGCCAAAAAGATGAAGTTGATATAGATCCCTTTAATCAGGAATATTTCTATTATACATTTAATTATGAGAAAATACCGTTGTATTTAAAGGGATCAGAAGTATATATTGAATTTAATCATAATCTATCTTACTATGAAATTATAAGATTGCTTAGGAAATACGATTTTATTAAAATACCTGCTAATGCAAATATTACAGAAAGAAGCAAGAGTATCCGGTGTGAAATAAATCCAAAAGATACGATTCAATTATTAAATATCCTGAGGACACTGAACAAAGATTCAATTCATTACGCTATGCCTGTTTTTACTTTTATTAAAAATGATCCAAAATCATTTGCAATTCCAACTAATACAATTAATTGTGATCCTTTAGTCTCTAAAGAAGAATTAATTAAGCTTATTTCCAAATATAATTTATTAATAACAAAATCAAAGCCAGAGCATCTTTATTATTTGTTAGAAATAAAAAAAATAAATACTGGATTTGAATCCATTGAAATAGCAAATTCACTCTATGAGACCGGGAAATTTACATATTGTTGCCCGGATTTACTTTCACAAGGTATTATACTTTTATCAGATTTCACTTCTGACTGATTAATATAATTTATTGAAAATGCCAGTAACATAACATAAACTTTGAAGAATTAATATAAGAACATAAGGCTATAAACAGCATCTCATTCATTACCGGGCACCAAATAATAGCCTGTTAACGAAATCACTTAAGAGCACAATCAATCATAATCAATTAAACCTGTCTGACTTCAATGCTAGAGAAGCAACTGGATTTAGAATAAAATTTAAATATTAATAAAATAGATGCATATCTATTACATTAGTTGTAACTTGGTATTTTATTGCTAATGGTTAATTATTAGAGGATTGAGTGATTGAATGATTGATTGATTGAATGATTGGATTACAGGGACATAAGAGATTTATATATTTTCGATTCACCACTGGGAGCACGGGTTAACACGGATTCCCCCCGTGCCGGCCCGTGTGCTCCGTGGTAAAAGAATAAAAGCGTAAAGTATGCCTTGTTGTTAAATGTTTTTGGGAATTTATTGGCCTGTCAATCTTTTTAAACCCCCACATTCTGATAAATTATTTAGCCCGTCAGGGCTTATAATTCCATAGCCGGAGCATTATTGAGTTATTCAACATTTGTCCGTAGGACATTAACCATTTTCTTTGGGCTGCGCATGAGCGAGCCGTTTATAGTAATGATTGAATGAATGAATGATTGATTGATTAAATAAATGAATGATTGAATTCCAGGGACATAAGAGATTTATATATTTTCGATTCACCACTGGGAGCACAGATCAACACGGATTTATCTCGTGCTAACCCGTGTACTCAGTGGTAAAAGTATAAAAGGTATATTTTTGTTTTGAGCTATTAAACACTTCATTCCATAATTTTATATTGTCCACCGGGTCCTTAATAAGTTGTTTATTCCGTACAAAGTAGTCCACCTATTCCATCCGAACTTCTCCCACCATCTTTCTAAAGATTGTTTCAAATTCAAAAAATACAACCACGTTTTCAGCTTCCTCGAGCACATTCTTTCAAAATAAACCCTTATATTCGAACATAAACTGTTTAATCTAATAATTCTGCCATGCTGGAAAATAATCTCGATATCAAGGCGCTGGAGAACTGGCTGTGGGAAGCTGCCTGCAAAATACGCGGACCCGTTGACGCTCCAAAATATAAAGACTACCTCCTACCGCTCATCTTCCTCAAACGCCTCTCCGATGTTTTCGAAGATGAACTCGAACGTATGTCACAAAACTACGGCTCAAAAGAGTTTGTCGAAAAACTTGTTGCATACGACCATGACCTCGTCCGTTTCTACCTGCCCGCTGAAACGCGCTGGAAAGAACTTGCAAAACAACCTGCGAAGGGTACCGGCGAATACCTGACAAATACCGTTCGTACAATAGCAAGAGAAAACCCGAAACTCCAGGGCGTGATAGATACTGTTGACTTCAACGCCACCGCTGCCGGACAGAGAATCATCAGCGACGATAAACTGAAAGAACTGATAAACGTCCTGAATAAATACCGGCTTGGCCTGAACGACGTCGATGCTGACATACTTGGCAGAGCGTACGAATACCTCCTGAGGAAATTCGCCGAGGGCTCGGGCCAGAGCGCCGGAGAATTCTATACTCCCGGCGAGGTCGCAGTGCTGATGTCATACATCCTGAACCCCGAACCGGGTAATGAGATTTATGACCCGTGCTGCGGCTCAGGCGGACTGCTTATCAAATGCTTCCTGCGGTTCAGGGAGAAATACGGCGCCGATTCCGCCGTCGAGCCTCTTAAGTTCTACGGCCAGGAGATACTGCCCTCTACCTTCGCCATGGCAAAGATGAACGCTTTTATCCATGACATGGAGGCTGAGATAGCACTCGGCGACACCATGAACAGGCCTGCATTCCTCACGTCGCAGGGCTCGCTTCGTAAATTCGACCTTGTAACGGCCAACCCGATGTGGAACCAGGATTTTTCACAGACGGTCTATGAAAACGACGCGTACAACCGCTTTGGCTCCGGATACCCTCCTTCCAACACCGCCGACTGGGGCTGGATACAACACATGTTCGCCTCCCTGAACGGGCAGGGGAAGATGGCTGTGGTGCTCGATACAGGCGCAGTGTCGCGCGGCAGCGGTAACACCGGCAAAAACAGGGAGAGGGATATACGAAAAGAGTTCGTCGAACGAGACCTTGTCGAGGCTGTCGTGCTGCTGCCCGAAAACCTTTTCTATAACACAACGGCGCCGGGGATAATCTTGGTCATCAATAAATCGAAACCTGACGAGAGGAAAGGAAAGATATTGCTCATCAATGCTTCGAAGCTGTTTAAGAAGGGCCGTCCCAAGAACTATCTGCCGGATGAGAGTATTGACCTAATAGCCGATATATACCTCAACTGGAAAGAGGAAGAGGGCATAAGTAAAATCATCGCACGGGAAGAGGCAACACGGAACGACTATAACCTCAGTCCTTCACGCTATGTCGCTCAGAACGGTGAGGACGACACACTTGACCTTGAGGACGCCATCGTACAACTCAAGGAAGCCGAGGAGGAACGAAATGAAGCCGACGAAAAACTGAGAACAATCCTTAAAGAGTTGGGATTATGGAAATGAACCAATGGGCTAAATTGGCGAATGGTTGGCGTTTAATCAAATGGAAAATAAAATTATGAGTGAGCAACAGAACATAGAGGGGTTCAATATTTTGAACCCCTCTTGTATGGGTTAATGGATAAGGAGATAAAGATAATTGAAGGAAATTGAAATACAATCCAGATAACCACCATCGCCGTTCCATACGTTTGCAGGGATACGATTATTCCCAACCAGGTATTTATTTTATTACCCTTTGCACACATAATCGTGAATGTTTATTTGGGAAAATTTTAAATGGTGAAATGCGATTAAATGAATTTGGAAAAATGACACAACAATGTTGGTTGGAAATACCAAATCATTTTCCGCACGTACAATTGGATGAATATATCATTATGCCAAATCATATTCATGGAATAATCGTTTTGAATGATATTATTGGGGTTCAAAATATTGAACCCCAACGCCAAAACGCATACCAACACATTATACCGGGGTCAATTGGTTCCATTATTCGCGGATTTAAAATTGGCGTTACCAAAGGGTTCAAAATATTGAAACCGGACAACACGGATATTTACGTTGTCTGGCAACGAAATTTTTACGAACACATTATTCGAAATAATGATGAATTAAATCGAATTCGGAAATATATAATTGATAATCCTAAAAAATGGAAAACAGATGAAATTTATATTTGATATTCCCGTTTTTTTGCAACCGCCCAGCCGATTGTTGGGGCGAAAAATTTTTCTCCCCAACATAATTATATATTTACGTAATTGTTAAAAAATCCAAAAGCCAACAAATTTCTGAATTTTATTATTTACAATTTATTTTTTTATTAGAAGTTAAGGATCAAGAGTTTATTTTTGGATAATAAATTAGAGATGGCAGTACAGTATCGTGAAGGGAATTTTCTACTATTCAAAAATGGAATTACTATTCAATAGTTTATTGGCGATTATAAGTCCATTGTATTAAGATAAATTCAAAGGAGTTTTCTGTCTTAAAAAAGAGAAATATTTACTATGTCAACACAACGTTATTCAGTAAACCCACAACCAGTAGAAACCCTTCTTACATGGGTAAAATCGGGAGAAATTGCAATACCTGAAATACAGCGCCCCTTTGTATGGAATTCTACAAAGGTTCGTGATCTTTTAGATTCCCTATATCAAGGATTTCCAATAGGGTTTCTTATTGTGTGGCGTAATCCCAATATCAAGCTGAAAGATGGAACTATATCTAAAGGCAAGCGTATTCTAATCGATGGACAGCAACGTATTACTGCACTTATGGCTTCACTTTTAGCTAGGGAAGTACTTACAAAGGATTATGATACAGTAAATATCCGAATAGCTTTTAATCCTCAGGAAGAGCGCTTTGAAGTTACCAACCCTGCTATTAGTAAGGATGTAAAGTGGATAGATGATATTTCTAAAATGTTTTCTCCTAACACAAGTATTTTGAAGCTGGTTAAGGATTATTGTGATAAAAATCCTGGTTTATCAGAAGATGACATCTTTTCGGCAATTGAAAAGTTAAAAAATATAATACATAACAATGTTGGAATAATTGAGTTGGCTGATGATCTTGATATAGAAACAGTAACAGAGATATTTATCCGTGTAAATTCGGCTGGATTGGAATTGTCGCAGGCGGATTTTGCCATGTCAAAAATAGCGGTAAACGAAACCTATGGAGGGAATATTTTACGAAAGGCTATTGATTATTTTTGCCATCTTGCTGTTACCCCTGAATTTTACGATAAAATCAAAAAAAATGATCCAGTTTTTGCAAGTTCAGATTATTTTCAGGCTATGCAATGGTTAAAAGACATTAATGATGATATTTATGATCCAACTTATACGGATATGTTACGTGTAGCTTTCACTTCACAGTTTGATCGAGGCAAACTACAAGATCTTGTTGCGTTAATTTCAGGTCGAAATTTTGAAACAAAGCAATATGAAGAAGTTATTGCAGAGCAATCATTTGCAAAACTAAAAGCAGGAGTATTGGCATTTATTAACAAGAGTAATTTTGAGCGTTTCGTAATGATAATACGTTCTGCTGGTTTCATAACCAGTAATCTAATTGGAGGACAAAATGCCTTAAATTTTGCATATATAGTGTATTTATTGGGTAAAAAGGAAGGGTTATCTTCTGATGATATAGAGCATTTGGTTCGACGATGGTATGTAATGTCAATTCTACGAGGGCGTTATGCAGGTAGTCCTGAAACTGCTTTTGATATAGATATACGTCAAATAGGAACAAACGGTTTAAAGAAATATATTGATACCGTTTGTGATACTGAATTGCCTGAAAGTTTTTGGACAGGAATGCTCCCTCAGTTAATGAATACTTCTTCTGCACAAAGTCCTTATTTCCTTGCATATAAAGCTGCTCAGGTCAAATTGGGTGATAAAGGATTTCTTTCACGGGATATTACAGTACGAGATTTGATATTAAATAGAGGGGACGTGCATCATATTTATCCAAAGGAATACTTAAAGAAAAAGGGTATGCAACGCGGTATGTATAACCAGATTGCTAATTTTGTTATTGCTCAGAGTGAAATAAATATTGTTATTGGTGATAAACCTCCACAAAATTATATCCCTGAGATTATTGAACAATGTAATGGTGGTGAAAAAAAATATGGTGGAATTACTGATATGGAAGAATTAAGGGATAATTTTAATGTCCATTGTTTACCAGAGGCTTTTTTGAATGGTAATATTCCGGAATATGAGGATTTCCTTGAAGAACGAAGAAAGTTAATGGCTATCAAGATAAAAACATGGTATGAAATGTTATAAGAAAGCATATACCCGATGACAGTCTACTCATATATAGAAATTGTATATTTATGTTGTTTTGATACTTTGCATTTAACCTTCTCGTAAAATGAATATCAGCTTTCTTAAGAGATAAAGTTATTTGAGAATAGCCATAGAAAGTGGAGGATTAACAAGGTAGTTTATAAATTCAAAAACTTTATAATTGATTTTAGAGTTATTAACTAGGAAACTTGCAGATACAGGAAAGTTAATGAATATATAATGGTCTAGAAAAACTGGACAGGAATTTACTAATTTTAAAATTTCTGTCACATGAAAAATTCAAGAAGAACATTTACGGCTGAATTTAAAGCCAAGGTTGCCATAGAGGCAATAAAAGAAATCAAGACCATATCTGAGCTTGCCCAGATTTACCAGGTTCATCCGAACTTAATCACACATTGGAAGAAAGAGTTTCTTGCCAATGCGGGGAAAGTTTTCGAAAGCGGAAAGGATGAGTCATCAGAGATAAAGAAGCTTAAGAAAGAAAATGAGGAGTTGGTTCATCAGATCGGTCAACTGTCGGTAGACATCAACTGGTTAAAAAAAAATTCTATGATACCATTAGATACACGCAGACAGATGGTTGATCGTGAAGAAGGGTAAATGAGTATATGTTACCAATGTGAACTTTTGGGGATTACCAGGAGTTCGCTCTATTATACGCCATCAAAAGCCAGTACGAAAGACCTGAAGCTAATGGAGGAACTTGACAGGCTTTACCTTGAGGATCCCACGCGTGGGACGCGCAGGATGACCAATGAGTTGCGTAAAAAAGGTCATCAGGTTGGTCGGTGCCATGTACGTACTCTGATGCAGATCATGCGTTTAAAAACGGTTTATTGCAGGCCACGTACTACCATCATAGATTCTGCCAGGTATAAATATCCCTACTTGCTTCGTAATCTGGTTATTCAAAGACCAAATCAGGTGTGGGCGCTTGATATTACCTATATTCCGATGCTTAAAGGATATATGTATCTGCTGGCTATAATGGACATTTACAGTAGATGCATCCTGGTGTGGAGTTTGTCTAACACGATGGAATCTGAATGGGTTGTTAATACCTTGAAAATGACGGTAAACAAATATGGAAGACCGGAGATTATAAATTCAGATCAGGGAAGCCAGTTTACATCGGATGAATATACCGGATATGTCAAAAGCCTTGAAACAGTCAGGATATCAATGGATGGCAAAGGCAGGGCCATTGATAATGTTTATATTGAACGTTTCTTCAGAACCATTAAATATGAAAAAATTTACATTGAGCAACCGGAGACGGGTAGTGAATTATACCACATCTGTTCACAATTTATTCACTATTACAATGAAAAGCGGGATCATTCTTCAATAGGGAACAACCCGCCACTCCTTGTATATCAGAATGCTGCATGATTATTAACAAAAAAATAAAAAAAAATAAGTTATGGGTCTCCCTATTTCAAAATAAAAACTTATATTTGATTAATAAATTGTCCAGTCATATTATACCATCTCATCCGTCGTTAAAAATTTTTCCGTGAAATTTTTTTCTTCCGATTGATTTCCCGGGAATTTCCCCCGAAGGTATCTTCATTGTAAATATACCAGCAAAACAAACTTTTAATTAACTGTGTATTGTAAACCTGACCCATTTCATCATTAAGAAAAATACCATTCAATTCTAAAATATTGAGAGGAATAGCTATTTTAACAGCCTGATAACAAATTATCAAAAAATGAGAGAAGAATTAATATCCTGTTCCGCCGGATTGTTAATTCTGGCAGGAGGCATTGCAAATGCACAGGAAACTCCAAAGGAACAACCAAATATCATCATGCTGCTTGTTGATGATCTCGGCTGGAAGGATGTGGGATTCAACGGAAGCCGGTTTTATGAAACACCAAATATCGACAGGCTAGCTGCTAAAAGCATGATTTTCAATAATGCTTATGCTGCCTGTGCCGTCTCCTCTCCTACCCGTGCTTCGCTTCAGACAGGAAGATATCCTGCACGAATAGGAGTAACAGACTGGATACGCGCCAGGTTCCAGATCCCGGGTGGTAAGGTCGAAACACCTCCACCCTATGAAGAAAACGGTGACAAAAAACTGAGAACCCCCTCAAATCCATATTGGATGGATCTGGAAGAGATTACCATCGCAGAACTGTTGAAAACAAAAGGCTATTTCACCTGCCATGTCGGAAAATGGCACCTCGGACCGGATGATTACTATCCGGAAAAACAAGGCTATGACGTCAATATTGCCGGTTGCGATATGGGACAACCGGTCAATTATTTTGATCCTTATGCTGATAAAAAAGGAGTCTCTTTCCCAAACCTTAAACCACGAAAAGAAGGAGAATACCTCGAAGATCGCCTGGCTGACGAACTGATACAGGTAGTTAAGCAACATAAAGACAGACCTTTTTTTATAAATATGTGCTATTATGCAGTCCATACACCTCTGATGGCTAAACCCGAAACAATAAAAAAATATGAAGCCAAAATTAAGACCGATGATCAGACCAATGCGGTGTATGCCTCAATGATTGAGCATCTGGATGATGCTGTCGGAAAATTAATTAATGTTCTGGAGAATGAGGGATTAATGGATAATACCATAATAATCTTCTTTTCAGATAACGGCGGTTTTCTCGGATCCACAAGCAATAAACCATTGCGCTCGGGAAAAGGATACCCCTATGAAGGTGGCATAAAGGAACCGATGTTTGTATATTGGAAAAATGTGATAAAACCCGGAACACAATGTGATCTGCTTGTTTCCAGTATCGATTTCCTGCCGACAATCTGCAAAATTACCGGTACTCCGCTTCCGGACAGGATCATCGACGGCCGCGATATAAGCCCTGTCTTTTCCGGCAAAAAACTGAAAAACGTCCCGCTTTACTGGCATTTCCCGCACTACAGGGTAAATGATATAGTACCATACAGCATCATCCGTGACGGAGACTGGAAACTTATCAAAAGATACGAAGGTACACCTTTCGAACTTTATAACCTTAAGAAGGATATTTCAGAAACCAACGATCTGGCTTCAACCAAATCCCACAGAGTGAGAAAACTTAACCGGAAGCTGGAAGAGTGGCTTGTCCAAACAGAAGCAAGAATGCCGGTCGAAAAATAACCTGACTTATGAGAATAACATCGCAATGTATAAACGATAATTACTCATTCAACAAATATAGTAAATCAAAGTGTAGCCAAAATTACATTACCACAGGAACAGGTGTTATCAACGGAGAAGCTCTTCTGGATGATGATCTTAATACATCCTTAACAATAAGATCCGGAAATGACAGGAAAATTGTACGGATACAATTCTCATGTGAAAAATCCTTTAAAGCTCAGGCACTTACACTCGCTAACAGAAACGGCATACCTATAGGTACACTTAAATGTAGCAACGATGGAGTAAACTACACAACGATTATAGCGTTACCCGGAGCTCAGCTTTACCGTTCAGGTAAAGTCATGACAATTACATTCGCTGAAACAACTGCCAGATTTTTCAGGCTGGAATTTACAGGTGCACCAATGAGACCTGCCGGGGTGATGGCAGAAACCACTACTGTGCCTGAGTCGGCTTACACTTTTAACGAGATGAAATTTTATTCAGGAGCAAGAATTAACAGGTGGGAGGATAAAGCAGGCTTTTACCACTTATTCAACGCAGAACTGGACCGATAATATGCTGACTGAATTCAAAAACCGCCGAGGCTATGACCTTACTACCTATATGCCATGCCTTGCAGGACGTGTAGTTGGTAACAGTGGTATCAGTGATGGGATCCTTTGGGATTTCCGCAGAACATTTGCAGATATGTTTGCTGAAAATCATTATGCAGTTTTAACAGAATACCTTAATAAACACTTATATTTGATTAATAAATTGTCCAGTCATATTAGACCATCTCAAATATTTTAAAATAAATCATTGACTAATGGGCAGCTAAAAGTAATAAAAGATTAATGCGAAAATATTCGTTAGGAATAGGAAGAATTCAAAGCAGTGGTTTCGATACGAGCTATCGCTCACTTCAGCGGCTGTCTAGAATTCGATCGCTAAGGTGCCTGAATGGCGTATCGAGGCAATGGACTAATTCGACCACGAGTGAATTCATGGGCAAAACAATACAGATAACGCATAGGATTACATCATTATGAACTCAACCTCCAACGACATACTATCAGAAGGCTTCAGAATGACAGAACCCAGAGCGCTGCAGGAGGTGGTGAAATGAGAAAAAAATTAAATTTGAATAATATTGATGAATCAAAAGTCTTATATTAGATAAAGGGACAATCAACCATGAAATTAACCAGTATATTGAAACAAAAAGGGTTTAAGTTATGGTAGAGAACTATAAAAGTAATCCATATGCCTTTATGAATGGATATTGTGGTATTTCATTCAATGACGAAAGTGAATTTATAGCTTTGCTTTGTACTGATGTGAAAAATAGATTGGTTGATGAGCCAGAGAAACAAGATTTTTTATACATATTAAAAAATTTGCAGAGTGATACTGGATTTTCATCATCTCAAAATCTTTTGCTTGATATACAGGCGCTTTCAAATAGTGATATTAATGTTAAAAATTTTGAGATTGGAGAAGCAATAGCAGAGGTAGTTCTTGAAAGTAATTTCAAATGCGGGTTTCATTGGAATAAACGACGAGATTCAAAAAATCCTGAAGGTAATCAAACAGGGGCTGATTTAGTTGGTTTTATTGAGCATAAGGGTGAGATTCTTTTTCTTTTTGGCGAAGTGAAAACATCTTCCGAAGAAAAAAATCCTCCACAGGTTTTGACCCAAAAAGAAACAGGTATGATTTCACAATTAAAAGAATTATATAGTAACCATCAAAAAAGATTCGATTTAATTCGTTATTTGCAAACTAAAATAGCTCTTAATGACAACATAAAAAAAGATTTTCAATCAGCTATTAAAGCATACTATAACCCTGATAACAATTATCAGCTTATAGGTGTTCTTATACGTGATACAGAAGCAATTGAAAATGATTTGAAAGAAGTATATGAAAATTTGAGGGATACTATATTAGAACCCACGGGATTACA
>Ga0208197_1000060_pt1 | contig 142464 bp, 111 predicted proteins | sample AD_JPNNA4_MetaG_FD_184444 | JGI IMG/M metagenome (GOLD analysis project Ga0208197, IMG submission 184444) | Active sludge microbial communities of municipal wastewater-treating anaerobic digesters from Japan - AD_JPNNA4_MetaG (SPAdes) (version 2) | ecosystem: Engineered > Bioreactor >...
AGTAGATATCGTGGTGGTTGGAGGGCGAAATCAAATCAATGCCCGGCGAGACGTGCCGTGCGCGGGCCACCTGCGCAGAAACCTTGCTGCCCGGCAGATGCCCGCCCTCGCCCGGCTTGGCCCCCTGTCCGATTTTGATTTCCAGCAGGTTGCTGGCATTGAGCAGCTCAATGTTGACGCCGAATCGCGCCGAGGCGATTTGTTGCCCGCGATTGTGAGGATACTTGCCCATCAGATCGGCAATCTCGCCACCCTCGCCGTTCAACGTGATGATGTTGAGGCGTTTCGCCGCTTCCGCATAGGCCCGGAACGCCGTCTCGCTCTGCGAACCAAACGACATGCTGGCGATGACGAAGGGCAGAGCGTGCCCTGTGAGGCCCGCGTCCACGTCCTCGGGGCGGATTTTGCGCGCGGCATCGGCCACCGGCGCGTTGAAGCCAATGACGTGCCGCAGCATCACCGGGCGCTGTTTCTCCTGCGCGCGCAGCGCGGCGAACGCCGTGGCGTTGTCCATAGCGCCCTGCGCCAGATCGCGCAGCGTCTTACCGACCAGCGGGTAGAAGCGCGGTATCGGCGCTAACGCCGGCTTGTCGGCGTTCAATGCCTGACGGCGCGCCTCGACATCCTTATCCAGGTCGGCCCACGTGAGGCCGCGCTCGGCGCTGCCGCAGTAATTGGGCATGTCCAACACCTCGACCAGACCCGTGCTCAGGCCGATGCTGGCGAAGATACGCCCGTAGCCGCGCAGTTCGTGGACGCCCATCGTACTGATGACTTTTTCCAGGCCGATGTTGAGCGCATGCAGCGTTTTGTCGAGCCGGTCGGCGACTGCCGCCGCGTGCGTTGGTGCGTCCACCGCTGTTTCCAGCAGCAGGTAGGGTGCAGCAGCGTCAGCGCCCAGGCCCAGGAGCAGAATCAGGTCATGCAGATTGCGCAGCGCAGCGCTCCGCACCACCAGCCCCACGTCGCGGCGACAAGCCCGCGCATCCGTGGCGGAACGCGTTGTGAGGCGCAACGCCTTGTCAATGCTGGCGACGGCCAGATGTGGGTCTACCCAGCCCCGCCCTTCGACGAAGGCCGCGCCGTCGTCCAGCGCCAGCAGCGTCGCGCCAGCCTGCACCGCCGCCACTGCCGCCGCTGCCAGACGCTCCACGGCAGCGCGGACGGATTCGCCTGGCTCCGTTGCCAGCGCCAGCACGTACACCTGCTCCGACGGAAAAGCGGACAGCACATCCTCGTAACGCAGCGTGCCGTGGCGCGTGGCGATCTGGCGATAGTCGTCGTCGGGGAGCAACGCATCCCCGGCGTGCCCACCCACCAGCACCGGCGACGCCAGCACGACGCACGGGCGCGCGGGCGCGTCGTCCGGCGTCAGCGGCGGGCGCGGCCCGATGACGACTTGCGTGGAGAAGTGCTCCTGTTCGCGCTCGCGGTCAATGGCGGGGTTCGTGACAACGGCGACTTTCTCCTTAAAGTAATCGCTCAGGTTGTGCAGTTGATCGCTCAATGCGGCCAACGGGCCGTCGTAGCCCAGCGAGGCAATCGGGTCCTTGCCCTGTTCGGCCAATGCGCGCGCCCAGGTCTGATCGTCGCGGCTCCAGCCGAACGCGGTCAGATACGGCGACGTCGGTTCGACGGGCAATCTACTCACGCTCTGGCAGGTCTCTGACCGAGCCGGGGCGCGGTCAGAAGACCGGCCCCAGCCATTTTGGGTTTTGATGCTCTGGCCGGCCTCCGACCGCGCCAGCCCCTCTAGCCCACCAAACCGTTTCGTCGCCAATTCCAGGAGCCGCTGCTGGATCGCCGGATAGTCCAGCACCTCCACGCCGCTGTTCCGCTGCACCGTCACGGCGATTTTCTCGCCGGGCGCGAGCGGCTTGGGGTCGCCGTTGAGCAAGTCCATCGGCACCACGCCCTTCTCCGACGAGAAGAAGCACTCCTTCTCCGTCTCACCGAACCACAGGGGACGCAGGCCCAGCGCATCCACACTGCCCGCGCACGTGTCGCCGTAGCGCGCGACAATCGCCGCCGGTCCCTGGCTGAACGGCCCAAAGGCGCGGCGATAGTAGTGGTAAAGCGCCTGCAAATCGGCGGGCAGGCGCTCCACTTCGCTCAAAATCGGCGGGAAGATCAGCTCCAGGGCCTCGATCAACGTGAAGCCGTAGCGGTGGATGAAGGTTTCGAGCAGCCGGTTGACGTCCTGCGAATCGCTGCCGCCGTCCACCAACTGCATTCCCACCATCTCGGCCTGTTCGCGCAGGCGGGTGATCGTGTTGATTTCGCCGTTGTGGCCGAGCAGGGTGAAGGGCTGCACGCGCTCGAAGATCGTGGTGGTGTTGGTGGAATAGCGCGCATGCCCAATGGTGATCGCGGAGGTGTAGTCGCGGCTGCGCAGTTCGGGGTAGTAGTGGTACAGCGTCTCGACCGAGCCGCGCACTTTGTAGACGACGCTGTGGCTGGAAAGCGACGCCACGTGGATGCCCGTCTGCGCCTCAATCGCCAATTCGAGCGCGAACAGGCGGCTTTCGACGGCTTCGAGCGGGCAGCGGCTCATCACCCCGGCGATCTGCCAGAAGAGCGGCTCCTGCGCCAGCGCCAGACGCCCTAACGCCTGGCGACGTGTCGCGCCGGGACGCTCCAGCAGCAGGTCCGCGCCGCTTTCGGCAACGAGTTCCAACGCGCGCGCCTGCCATTGTTGGACGTGCGCGCGCGGGGCGTTGGGAATCATCAGATGCCCCACAAAGAAGCGCCGGTCGTCGGACAGCCACGCGGGCCGCCCGACCTCTTCGAGCGCGATGGCCCACAGGCTGCGCGGAATGTCGGTGAGGACGCCGCAGCCGTCTCCCTCGCTTTGCACGTCGCCGGAACGGTGGCCCATCTGGCCAAGCGCCTCAATCGTGCGTTTGAGGTTTCCGTGGGTGGCTTCGCCGCTCGTGCGGATCGAAGCCACGATCGCGCAGGCGTCGTGTTCGTCAACACGCGGGCGCAGATACCGATGCGTGAACAATGGCGTTTCCATAGGTCCCCCTCCTGTGGAAAAGTCTGATAATCGTTAGTCTAGTAGTCGGATAGTCGTTAGTCGGATAGTCGCGGCGGCAAGGCTGGTTGCCGTAGAATAACAATTCGCTCCCTGATGATAGGGAGCGGATGTTTTTAGCGACAGTATCTATTGTACCCTGTAACGCGGAGGAGGCAAGAAAGAAAAATCATGATTCATGATTCTTTTCTGCGGGCAGGGTGAAGTAGAAGCAACTACCCTCGCCGGGCGCGCTGATGACGCCGACTTCGCCACCAAGCTTCTCGACGATGCGCCGCACGATGGAGAGGCCCAGGCCGTGGCCTTGCGCGCGTGCCTGTTCCAGGCGGGTGAACGGCGCAAACAACTTGGCCTGGGCCTCTGGCGTGAGACCCGGACCATTATCCCGCACCCAGAATACGATTTGGGATTCTGGATTTTGGATTTTAGATTTTAGTTTTTCGATTTCGGATGATGCCATATCAAGTGAAAATTCCAAATCCACAATCGGCAATCTGAAATCCAAAATCGTGTAGCCGAGTTCCACGTGCGGCGGGATGCCCTCCTGGGGACGGCCACCGTACTTAAGTGCGTTGCTGACATAGTTGGTCCAGACTTCCTCCACCCACGGAGCATAGCCGAGCGCCACAGGCCATGTTGCCGGATCAGGGATATTGACACGCGCCTTTGTTTCCTGGATAAGCAACGCCAACCGTGTCAACGCCTCCGGCACAATGTCCCCCATTGCAAGAGGAACCGGGATGACCTCTTCTTTACGTATCCGAGCCAACAATAGCAGTTCTTTGATGATGACTTCAAGCTTCTCACTGTAACGCCGCATGGTCTGAATAGAAGCCTCAAGATCGGCAGAAGATAGCCCATGATACTCGTGTTCCAAAAACCGGGCATAACCAATGACCAATCCCAGCGGCTCGCGAAGGTCGTGGGCGACAGTATGCGCAAAGGCATCCAGTTCAGCGTTTTGCGCGGCCAATTGTTCGGCATTGAGACGCAGCGCTTCATCGGCTTCTTTGCGTGCGGTGATATCCTCCTTGATCGCAATGTAGTTGGTAATCTGGCCAGTAGCATCTTGTACCGGTGCAATGGTGGCCGATTCCCAATACAACGTGCCGTCCTTACGCTTGTTGCGGAACTCGCCGCGCCAGATTTGCCCACTTCTGATCGTGTCCCACAAAACCCGGTAGAACTCGGCGTCCTGCGCCCCCGAGTGCAAACAGCTATGATCATGCCCCAGTATCTCACTTGCCGTGTAGCCGGTAACTTCTTCGAAGCGCGGATTGACGTATTGTATGATACCGCTCGTATCCGTAATCACGATGATGTTGCCGCTTTGCTCAAGCGCCAACGTGAGCTTGCGCATCTCCAGATTCTGGGCTTCCAACTGCTCGGCGTGATCGCGCTGCGCCCGGTAAAGCCGCGCGTTCTCAATCGCCACAGCAGCCTGAGCGGCGAACGTCTCGGCCAGGCGGGCATGTTCTGGCGTGTAAAACCGCGGTTCGGTCTTATCCAACGTGATCATCCCGATCAACCGGTCCCCCACAAACATCGGCGCACCGAGCCAGGAACGGATGCCTGCCTCAACGTGGGGGGATCGCCGAAAGCCTTCATACACTGTCGGTCCGTCATCCACGATAAACGGCGCCCGCGAGCGTATCACCACACAATTGGGATTGTCCGATGCGTAAGGATCAAACATAACCCCAAGAATCTGCTCCCAATTGGTAAACCCTCGCCCCCCGACAATTTCCAGCCATTGCTTTCCCGTGTCGGGATCTTCACGCAGCAGTTGGACAGAGGCCGTGTCGTAGGGCACCACTTGCTGTAATTGAGCTAGAATACGATCCATCACCTCATCGTGATCGAGAGCGCTCGTGAGCGCCAATGCTGCCGCGCGCAACGTTTCCGCCTCGTGCCAGAGTGATTGCGACTCGCGCAGCAATAAAGATTTCTCCACCGCCAGGGAGATTTGCCGAGCCGTCTGCTCCGCCCGCATGATTTCATCTGGCGAGAAGAGATGCGACGTGTTGTAAGCAATCAGGGCGGCGCCTAATTTGCGCGTGCCGGCAATGAGCGGCAACCCAATCATCGAACGCGCCGGATATTGAGCCGCAATCCGCGGACTCAGATAAGGCGTATTGAACACATCCTCCGCCACCAGGGCATGTCCGGCAAGGAGAACGGATTCAGTCATTGTCCATTCGCGTGGTTCAGACGCACCTGTCACAGTAGAATGCTCTTTTGGATAGGTATCACGCAAGGGGCCGTAGGCAGCCGTGGGGATGACGCTTTGCGTGGCTTCGTCCCACAGGGTAATATAGCATCCGTCCGCATGGAACAACTCGCCAAGCCGGTCGGCCAACACTTGCAACATCGCGCGCAGATCCGGCGTTTTCAGGGCAATGTAGGTCACCTCATTGAGTGCTGCCAGAAACCGCTCGCGATCCTCCAATGCCTGGACCGTTCGTTCCAACAGCGCCTTACTCTGCTGCAAGGCTTCCTCGGCCCGCTTGCGCTCGATGATGTTCCAGATCACATCGGCCACGTAAGCGACCAGCGTCACGTCCTGCTCATCGTAATCCACCGGCTTGTTGCCCACGCCGAGGATGGCTACGATCCGCCCATCAGCCATGGTGGGTACAACCAGCTCGCGCTTGACTTCGGCGTGACCTGGCGGCATCCCCTTGCGATGCGGCAGCGCCGTATAATCGTTGTGGATGACGGGTCTTCGCTGGCGGACGCAATCAACCCAGACCCCGGCCTGGTCAATGTCGTAGTGCATGCCTGCGCCTTCGGCTTTACAAAATTCTTCCCGGGTACGGCTAGACCATGCCTGGAGCGAAAGCGTCTTCTGGTCAGCCTCCACAAAGTGGTAAAAGCCAATCGGGCTGCGGGTCAATGCGCCAATTTCATCCAGAGCGCGTTGCATCAGTTCAGTCAGGGAATGGTCGGCGGCAAATTCCAGCAATTGCAGCCGCAACCGGATAATCTCCTCGGCCCGCTTACGCTCGGAGATGTCACGGGTGACGCCGTGGACTTCGACACGCCCGGTGTGGGGATTGCGCACAAATCGCGTCAGGACTTCTGTCCACACCAGGGACCCGTCTTTACGGGGTTGTTTCGTCTCTTGGACACTAGATCGCTGGCTACCGGCTTCCTCATCAACAAGAAAGAGAGAGAGCCGTTCTTGCATCAGTTGGCGAATGTAAGCCGCGTCTTCTGGTAACAAAGCCGCATCCATCGGCTCGGCCATAACTTCTTCGGGGGTGTAACCACGGAGCCGTTCCACCGAGGGGCTGACATACGTAAAACGCAATGTCTCGACGTCAAGGGTCCAGATAACGTCGCTGATGCTTTCGGTGATGAAGCGATAGTGTTCCTCGCTGGCGCGCAGGGCTTCCTCTGCCCGCTTACGCTGATCAATATCATGGTGCGTGCCGATCATCCGCAGCGGATCGCCTTGATCGGTCCACTGAACGACTGCCCCCTGGTCGAGAATCCACTTGTACGTCCCATCTTTGCACAAGAGACGGTGCTCGTTGCGATAGAACGGCGTTACGCCGCTGAAATAAGCGTCCAGATCATGTTGACAACGCGCCATATCTTCTGGGTGTACACGAGTCAGCCACTCATCGAGCGTGTCGTTAATCTCATGCGGCGCATAGCCGAGCATCGCCTTCCACTGCCGCGAGAAGTAGACTTCGTTGGTCTGAACGTTCCAATCCCAAACACCATCGCCGGCGCCTTCCAGGGCGAACTGCCATCGCGCTTCGCTCGTTCGCAACGCCGCCTCAGCCTGCTTGCGCGCGGTGATGTCGCGCACCAGCGTTTGCGCCGCCGGCTCGCCCTGATAATCCAGCCGCGCCGTGGTGACTTCGACATCAATCACTGAGCCATCCACGCGGAACAGTTTTTCATCAATCAAGGGCGCGATCTCGTCGGCAGCGAGCGTGGCGGCAATACGCTGCGCGGCTAATTCGCGGTAATCTGGGTGAACGAAATCCAGCACTGGCTTGCCGATCAGTTCCTCCGGCCCGGCAGCGCCGAGTAACGCCACCATCGCCGAATTGACAAACACGATGACGCCCTCGCGGTAAACCACCAGCGCGTCAGGCGAGAGGTCAATCAACTGCCGATAGCGCGCCTCGCTCTTCTGCAAAGCCGCTTGCTGGGTCTGCACATCATCAAACAGACGCTGGCTAAACATCAAAAAGAGACTGAACGCCACTGCAATGGCAAATATCTGATAGAGCAGGAGTATAAGGGGGTCAAACAAATTGGAGCCTTGCAGAAAGTCGCCCGTCGTGGGTAAGAACGCATTGACGAGGACGCGAACGACGCCCACGAAGCCATAAGCGATGAACAAAAACCCGGCTTGTCTGGTTATTTTACGCATCTCTGGCGCAACACGATACAGCAATAACCAGACACACTGCCAACAGATAAACACCATCAGCGCGCTGATATTGATAATGCGCATCGTCAGGTTGGGCTGCGCGTAGGTGAAATAGATCTGTAAAAGCATGAACAGCGCGAACAACACGCTATTGTAAATCTGGCGGCTGGGGCGTCCCACAAAACGTTCCAACCCGATATACAAAAAGAGCACACCGCAGATCAAAAAGAAGTTTCCACAGATGATCGAGAGCCAGTCCGGCGCAACACCACGCAACGCGACCAAGGCTATACCAACAGCCTGCATCACGTAATAGACGATCCAACTGCCTAGGCCGGAGAAGTGTCCGCGATTCTGTCGCCACAACAATACCATCACCCCGGCGCACAGGGTATAGCTGAGCACCTGAGTCAAGATAAGCGTGCGAACGTCAATCGCGATCATAGCCAAATCTCCACGGCGCGCTCACAAGGCTTTTCTCATCTGAAAGATAGGCTTCCGCCACAGCACAGACGCCTGTAACACCATCCTGGTCATCATCATGCTACCCATCTATAGTTTATCCTCTTAATCTCAAACAGGCAAATATACACAATAGATGAGCAAAGTTTTGACGTTTTGACGTTCTAACGTTCAAACAGCGGATGCAATTGCCCGGGATTGCGGTATACTCACACCATCTCAAAACGCGGAGCGCAATGGTGATCGAGTACGAGATGGATTTCCCAACCCGGGTCTACGGCATCCAACTGAAGCTGGCGCAGTACCCCATTCTGGCCCGTAAAATCCGGGAGCAGATGCGCCAGGAACTGTTTTCCAAAGGCATCATCACACTGGCCGAATTTGAAGCTGAGGTACGCGAGAAGGCCATCCTCTCGCAGTACCGCGAAGGGCTACACGATCCTTTCGGCCAGGAACCGGAACGCGTGTGGAACGAGCGCCTGGCTGTAGTGCGCGATCAACTGACCGACTTCTATTTCGCCTACAATCTACCCGCCGACCGGCTGGAAGAGATCGTCCAATCCGTGCTCGCCAGCCGCGCCGCCCCGCAGGAGCAAGGACTGGCGCTGACGTTCAACCCGGAGCTGGCCTCCTGGGATCTGCTCTTCAGCCAGGGCGAAGAATACGAGGCGCTCGCGCCCGAAAAACGCGCCGAAGTGCAGCACCATCTGCGCGAAATCGTCGTCGTGCTCATCAAAGGGATGCTCAGTGACCAACTGGAGTTCGTTGGCGTCGCCAAAGAGCTGTTCACCATCCGCGATCTCGTTGACATCCGGCGGCGCTGCATTGGACGCGGGAAAATCGGGGGGAAGGCGGCCGGGATGCTGCTGGCGCAAAAGATCCTGCAAAAAGCAGAGGCCGAAGACACGCTAGACGTGGGATGTTGCGTTGAAATCCCCGATTCGTATTTCATCGGAGCCGACGTTTTTTATGACTTTCAGTTAATCAACGGCTTTTCGCGCTATATGAACCAGAAATATCGTTCCCGCGAGGAGATTGAAGCCGATTATCCGCACATCCGACAGGCCTACATCGAAGGCCACTTCCCCGGCGAGATCATCTTCAGTCTTGGCCGCGTTCTGGAACGAGTCGGTAGAGCGCCGTTGATTGTACGTTCGTCCAGTTTGCTGGAAGTTCATTTCGGCGCTGCGCTCGCCGGAAAGTATGAAAGCGTCTTCTGTCCCAACCAGGGCACGCCGGAAGAGAACCTGGCGGCGCTGCTCAATGCGGTGGCGCGCGTGTACGCCAGCACGCTCAGCCCCGACGCGCTGCTGTATCGCCAGCGGATGGGTCTGGTGGACTACGACGAGCGTATGGCCGTGCTCATCCAGAAAGTCGAGGGGACGTACTACCGCAAGTATTTCTTCCCGATGGTCGCAGGCGTAGGCTACAGCCGCAATCCCTTCCGCTGGAATCCGAAAATTCGGCGCGAGGATGGTTTTTTGCGCCTGGTCAGTGGATTTGGCACACGCGCCGTAGAGCGGGTGGCGAACGATTACCCGCGCATCGTCGCCTTGAGCCATCCACAGTTGCGACCTTACGTGGGTGTGCGAGAGACGCGCAAGTATTCGCAGCACTTCATTGATGTGGTAGATATGGAAGCTAACGCGCGCAAGACCTTGCCGGTGCGCGAGGTCATCGAGGACGACTATCCTGCGCTGCGCTACCTGGCCTCGCTGGACAAAGGCGATTACCTCGCCCCCATCATCTCACGGCTGGACGCCAAAGACACGCGCGACCTGATTTTGACCTTTGAGCAACTAACCAAAGACAAACATTTCGTCACGCTGATGCAGACAATCCTCAAAAAGCTGGAACGTTCCCTGCAATGGCCGGTGGATATCGAGTTCACCGTGGATATTCGACCAAAATACCCCCATGCCGATTACACCGTCCACTTGCTACAATGCCGCCCGCTGGTCAGCCAGAAACAAGTTAAGAACGTCGAAATTCCCGACTCTATCCCGGAATCGAATCTGATTCTCAAAGCCACCAAACTGGTGCCTCAGGGTGTCGTCTCAAGAATACGCTACATCGTCTACGTTGATCCCAAACAATACAGCCTGGCGCCCAACTACGAGACGAAGTTCGAGATTGCCCGCATCATCGGACGGCTCAACAAGCGGCTGGAAAACGAAGCGTTCATCCTCGTCGGGCCGGGGCGCTGGGGTAGTTCCGATGTTGATCTGGGCGTGAAAGTGACCTACGCCGACATCTTCAACACCAAGGTGCTCGTTGAAATCCCGCTCGTGCGCGAGGGCAGTACGGCGGAACCCTCGTATGGCACGCATTTCTTCCAGGATTTGATCGAAACCGGCATTTTTCCGCTGCCCATCGCGCCGGGGCCAGGCGCGATGCTCAACACAACGTTCCTCAACAGCGCGCCTAACCTGCTCGGCGAGCTACTGCCCGGCGACGAAGCCTACGCGCCATACATTCGCGTTGTTGATGTATACGCCTTCAGCAAAGGCCGTTACCTCGAAATCGTGATGAACGACGAGCAAGAGCGCGCCGTCGGATATTTGAAAGCGCCATGATGCCCTACTCTTGTGAAGGTTCAGAAACCTTCGCAAGGGGCAGAAAACACCGGGCCTGCAACTGCAAGGCCCGGTCTACCGTCTACCGTCTACCGTCTACCGTCTCCCCAGCCTACACCCACCCGCGCAATTTGCAGGCTTCGGCCACACGCCCCACGGCCACAACGTAAGCCGCCATCCGGTTATCCACACCGTATTTCTCCGCCGCCTGGGCGACCGCGTGGTAAGCCGCGGTCATCTTCTCATCCAACAACTCGTGGACTTGAGCCTCTTTCCAGTAGTAGCCATAGGCATTCTGTACTTGCTCGAAATACGAGACAGTGACGCCGCCGGCGTTGCACAGGAAATCAGGCAGGACGTAGCGACCATTGGCATAGAGTACCTTGTCGGCATCCAGCGTCGTCGGGCCATTGGCTAATTCTGCGACAATTTTCGCCTTGATGCGGGAGGCATTCTCGCCCGTGATCTGGTTTTCCAGGGCGGCCGGCGTCAGGATGTCTACATCCAACTCGAGCAATTCCGCGTTCGTCACACTGTCCGCGCCAGGATAATTGACGACCGATCCGGTGTCCTGCTTGTGCGCGATGACCGCCGCGCCATCCAAGCCCTGCGGGTTATAAATGCCACCCTGCGAATCGGACACCGCGACCACTTTGATGCCCAGGAGTTCCGGCCCCAACGTCGCCGCGTACTGTCCGGCGTTGCCGAAGCCCTGAATCGCCATCGTCGCGCCTTCCGTTTTTAAGCCAAGTTTTCGCGCTGCCTCGCGGACGCAGTACATCCCACCGCGCGCCGTCGCGTCGCCGCGCCCGGCGGAACCGCCCAATGGCAGAGGCTTGCCCGTAATCATGCCGGGGACGTTGTACCCGCGCATAAAGGCGTACTCATCCATCATCCACGCCATGATCTGCGGTGTCGTGTAGACATCGGGCGCAGGGATGTCCATGTCCTCGCCGAGGATGCGCCCCACCTGGCGGATGTACGCCCGGCTCAGCCGCTCCAGCTCGCTCGGCGACATGGCCTTGGGATTGCAGATGATGCCGCCCTTTCCTCCACCCAGGGGAATGTCCATCACGGCGGTCTTCCAGGTCATCCACGCTGCCAACGCGCGCACCGTGTCAATCGTTTCGTGCGGGTGGAACCGCAAGCCGCCTTTGGTTGGGCCGCGCGAATCGTTGTATTGCACCCGGAACCCGTGAAAAATTTCAGTGGACCCATCGTCCATCTTCACCGGCAGGGTCACGTGCAGCTCGCGCACAGGCCAGCGCAGCAGTTCGTGGACGGCCGGCTCCAACTGCATAATCTCTGCCGCAATATCCAACTGCTTCTGCGCCATCACAAACGGATTTAACTCTTCTGTTGACATCTTTCCTCTCCTCCCTCAAGATATAACAAACCGGCCGAGGCCCCCTCGCCGGTTTGCAGTCAGACATGATCTTATAATGCTACTGGCGTCAACCAGCCATACCGGTCCTGCATCTCGCCAGCCAGGATGCCGAAAAACGCCGCCTGGATGCGTTCCGTGACCGGGCCGCGCCTGCCGTTGCCGATTGTGACGCGGTCAATCGAGCGGATCGGCGTGACCTCAGCCGCCGTTCCAGTGAAGAAGACCTCGTCCGCCATATACAGCATCTCGCGGGGCAACATCTCTTCCTTCACCACGTAACCCAAATCACGGGCCAGGGCGATAACACACGCGCGCGTCACGCCCTGCAGGATCGAAGCGTAGAGCGGCGGCGTGTAAATGACGCCGTCGCGGACGACAAAGATGTTTTCACCGCTGCCCTCGCTGACGAAGTTGTTGATGTCCAACGCGATGCCTTCTGTGTAGCCGTGATCGGTGGATTCCATCGCAATGAACTGCGAGTTGATGTACTGCCCGCCGATCTTGGCGACCGCCGGGAACGTGCCGGGTGCCATCCGCCGCCACGAACTCACCCCCACATCCACACCTTGCTCAATCGCCTCCGGCCCCAGGTAGCGTCCCATCTTGATAAGAATGATGCTGACATGGACAGGCAGTTGTCGAGGATCAAGGCTGAATCCTCCCGAACCATAGAAAACCAGCGGGCGAATGTAACATTCTTGCACCTGGTTAGCCTTGATCGTGTCACAAATCGCCTGCTTGATTGTCTCCGGCGTGTACCCAATCTCCATCCGATACACCTTGCACGAGTTGAACATCCGCTTGACGTGCGCATCGAGACAAAAAATGTTCGGCTGCCCCTTGATCTCGTAAGCGCGAATCCCCTCAAAAACGCTTGAGCCATAGTGCAGCGCGTGCGTCGTCACGTGGACGGTAGCCTGATCCCAGGGAACCAGGGCGCCATTGAACCAAATATACTCCGTTTTATCGAATGCCATTTCCTCTCTCCTCTCTCCTTAAATTGAGTAGACGGTAGACAGCAGACGGTATACGGGGAGCACCCCCTGTCTACTGTCTACCGTATACCGTCTACTTTAATATCGCCCCTTCACTGGCCGATGTGACCATTCGCGCGTAGCGGGCCAGCCAACCGTGCTGGATTTTGGGCGGATTGGGCGTCCAGCCTTCGCGCCGCCGGGCGATTTCGGCGTCGGGGACGTGCAGCGTCAGCGTGCGGTTGGGGATGTCGATCTCGATTTCGTCGCCCTCCTGCACCAGGCCGATGAGGCCGCCGCTTGCCGCCTCCGGTGAGACGTGGCCCGTCGCCGAGCCACGCGTCGCGCCGGAAAAGCGCCCGTCGGTGATGAGCGCGACGTTGGCGTCCAGACCCATCCCCGAAAGCGCCGACGTAGGCATCAGCATCTCGCGCATCCCTGGACCGCCGCGCGGCCCCTCGTAGCGGATCACCAGCACGTCGCCGGGTTTGATCGCGCCGCCAAGAATCGCGTCCATCGCCGCTTCCTCGCCATCAAACACCCGCGCCGGGCCGCGATGATGCGCCATCTCCGGACCAACCGCCGCTGCCTTGACCACCGCGCCGTCGGGCGCGAGGTTGCCGCGCAGAATAGCGATGCCGCCTTCTGCGCTGTACGGGTTGTCCGCCGGGCGCAAAACGTCGGTGCGCCGCCTCGCGGAGACGAGATTTTCGCCGACGGTTTTGCCGGTCACAGTGGGCACATCGGTATGCAAGACGCCCTTGCCGCGCAATTCCGCCATCACCGCCGGAATGCCGCCGGCCTCGTCCAAATCCTGGATGTGATGCGGCCCCGCCGGGCTGAGCTTGATCAGGTACGGCGTGCGCTTACTGATCGCGTCGAACGTGTCAAGCGACAGCTTCACGCCCGCGTCGTTGGCGATCGCGGGCAGATGCAGCACCGTGTTCGTCGAACCGCCGAGCGCCATATCCACCGCAATCGCGTTCTCGAAGGCTGCCTGGGTCATAATGTCGCGTGGGCAGAGGTTCGCTTCCAGCAGTGCCATAATCTGCATCCCGGCTTGCTTCGCCAATCGCAGCCGCGCCCCGGTGATCGCGGGGATCGTCCCATTGCCGGGCAACCCCATCCCAAGCGCCTCGGTGAGGCAGTTCATCGTGTTCGCGGTGAACATCCCGGCGCAGGAGCCGCAACCGGGACAGGCGGCCATTTCCAGGTCGCACAGTTCGGCGTCGGTCAGCTTGCCGGCCTTGTACTTCCCCACCGCCTCGAACAGCGTCTTTAGGTCAATGTCTTGCCCTTCGTAGCGCCCGGCCATCATCGGCCCGCCGCTGACGAAGATCGAAGGGATGTTCAGCCGCCCGGCGGCCATCAGCATCCCTGGAATGATCTTGTCGCAATTGGGGATGAAGACCAGCCCATCGAAGGCGTGGCCCTCCACCATCGACTCGACCGAATCGGCGATCAGTTCGCGGGTGGGCAGCGAGTAATTCATCCCGACGTGGCCCATCGCAATCCCATCGCACACGCCTATGACGTTGAACTCCAACGGCGTCCCCCCCGCCATCCGCACCCCGGCCTTCACCGCAGCGGCAATCTGGTTGAGATGCACGTGTCCCGGCACAATCTCGTTGAACGAGTTGACGATCCCGATGATCGGGCGTTCCAACTCCTCCGGCGTCACCCCCATCGCGTAGAACAAACTGCGATGCGGGGCGCGCTCGAATCCGCTTTTGGCACTATCACTGCGCATAATTTTCCTCCTAGTTTTAGCTACCCTTGCGAAGGTTCGGAAACCTTCGCAAGGGTAATCTCTCGTTAAGGTAGCTCAAAACTTAATGGGTCTGGCAAATCAATCTCAGTGATGAAATCGTAATGTTTCTGGTTACGGGTAAGAAGCGGCAAGTTTTTAACCCAGGCCGTCGCAGCGATCAAAGCGTCATTGACCAACAAAGGATGCGCTACGTATTTCAGCAATAATTCTGAAGCCGCCGCGGCAATAACCGAATCCACATTCAACACACGCACATGCCGCAACAAGCGTTCAATGGATTGGCGTTCTCGATACGGCAAATTGGGTCTGCTTAAAAGCTCTTTGCGGGTCACGCTCGAACAATAAGGCCGTCCGGAGCTTGACCAGATTAGCAGCTCGGTCCAGGTTTGTCCGCGCAACCAGTCAATCAGCACATCGGTGTCAAGCAGATAGCTTACGACTGCCATTCGTCCAATCCTTCGAGCGTCTCCCGCAACGTTGTATGAGCAGCCGTGCGAATTTGATTAACATAGGTAACACTATCAGCGACTTCTTCATCTTCACGCCAGATACCAAACCCTAATACTTCAGGCGTCAGATGTGTACGCGCCGGCAAATTGAAGTATTGATCAACCACCGCTTTAGGGACCCGATATATACGACCTAACCGAACAGCCGGTAAATCGCCCTGCTTGATCAACCGGCGTACAACGGAAGGCGTAATGCGAAAGATCGTCGCCACTTCATTTACGGTATATACCTTATCCTCGTAGGTCGTTCGAGCTTCTGTCATCAATATCTCCTGGTTATCCTATCATTGAAACTCACATTATTGAACATGATTGTTCAATTTTGCTCTTCCACCAATTTCCGGTGTTTTATGCACCCGGCCCGAAGATAGGCTTGTTCCTGTAGATTAGGCGCATCGGCATACACTGCGTTGACTTTCTCAAGTAGTCACTGATCTTCGAGTTTTTGACAGACCACATCCCCCATTTCCTGCGTATTGACCAACTTTGTCCCCTCAGTGTAAATGTCCTTCGTGCGATAGCCCGCTGCAACGACATTCGCAACAGCCCTCTCCACGGCAACGGCCTCTGCCTCCAGGCCGAAGGAATACCGCAGCAACAATGCCACGCTCAGAATCGTCGCCAGGGGATTGGCGATGCCCTTGCCGGCAATGTCGGGCGCGCTGCCGTGAATCGGCTCGTAGACGCCGTTCGTGCCTTCGCCGAGCGACGCCGACGCCAGCATCCCCATTGAGCCGGAGAGCATCGAAGCCTCGTCGGTGAGAATGTCGCCGAAGGTGTTCTCGGTCACGAGCACGTCGAAGTCCGCCGGGCGACGCATCAGGTGCATGGCGGCGGTGTCCACAAGCATGTGTTCCAGCGTCACGTCGGGATAGTCGGCAGCGACCGCCGTCACCACGCGCCGCCACAACCGCGAGGACGAGAGCACGTTGGCCTTGTCCACCGACGTGACCTTCTTGCGCCGCAGCCGCGCCAGCTCGAAGGCCTTGCGCGCGATGCGCTCAACCTCGAAGTCCGCGTAGAGCATCGTGTCATAAGCCGTCATATCGTCCGGCGTCGCTTCCTTGCGCGGGCCGAAATACAGGCCGCCGGTCAGCTCGCGCACGACGACCAAATCCACGCCTTCCAGCCGCTCCGGGCGCAGCGGCGAGGCGTCACGCAACTCCGGGAAGACCTGCACCGGACGCAGGTTCGCGTAGAGCGCCAGCCCCTTGCGCAGGCCAAGCAGCCCTTGCTCCGGGCGCACTTTGGCGGCGGGATCGTCCCACTTGGGGCCGCCGACCGCACCGAGCAACACCGCGTCGGCGCGCTTGCAGGCGTCGAGCGTGGACGCGGGCAGCGGATCGCCCGTCGCATCAATCGCACAGCCGCCGATGAGATGATTCTCAAACGTGAAGGTGTGCCCGAACTTCGCGGCCACTGCCTGTAACACTTTGACCCCCTCGGCAACCACCTCAACGCCGATGCCGTCTCCGGGAATGGTAACGATGTTGGCTTGCATAAGTTCTCCTTGTGTTTGGAAATGGTAATTGATAATCGGGAATCGGTGATCAGGTTAAGGCACGCACTTCAACAGGCATTTGCCGCGCAATAGACGGTGAGCGCCGCCACTTCTGCATCCGGCGCGATCAGCCACACGAAGTCGCGCGTATCTTCCAGATGACGCTGTACAGCCTCCGGCGTGATGCCTTCCGGCGCATAGACGGTGAAAAGCACGTTGCGCGTGTCCGGCGTAACCTGCGTGCGCACATCCGGGCCGTAGATGATGCTGGACAGCACCCCCACCGCGTCGGCGATGAACATATCGCCAGGCTTGAGCGCTTGAGATTGCCCGCTCATCGTGACGTAGACCTCACTGCCGTCTGCCACGTCGATGCGAACCGGCGGCTGGATCATGTCCAGGTCGTGAATGGCGGTCAGCAGGAAATTCTTGAGTTCGCCCATGAACATTGTCTCCACCAGCGCAGAGACACTCGGAATGGGCTTGTCCTTGAACGTGACGGATTCCAGTTGCAGTTGCACGTGATACGTCTTCTTGAAGCGTTTGTAGTACGCTGTATACGCTTCGAATTCTGGCAGCGCCTTGATGTCGGTGCGGGTCTTGCCCGCGAAACGTTCGCGCAATTCGACTTCCAGCGCCGCCTTGCGCACTTGCAACGCCGGGCACGGCGCGGGGTTTGCCACGCCGCGCATCGCCAGGATGCCAATCGAGGCTGTGGGGTACGCCGTTTGCCAGGCTTCCGTCAAGGTCAGCATCGTTCCCTACCCTCGTCCACGCAGCACGTCCCCCCGAGCCACATCATCCTTCCCCACATTGCGCAGGAGCAGACCGACGTTGTCTCCGACGCCGGCCTGGTCGGTGACTTTGCGGAACATCTCGACAGCATCTACCACCGTCTCGATCACGCCGGACTGACGGTGAATTTCGACAACCGCACCTTTCGCCACCACACCCGATTCGACAACGCCGGTGACGACCGTGCCGCGTCCTTTGATCGAGAAGACGTCCTGCACTGTCATCTGAAAACCCGCAGCAGGAGGCGCAAAGGATGACGTGACCGTGCTAGGGCCTATCATTGTAGGAGTCGCTTGCTCCACCCCAGGCGTCTCCGACCACGTATGCCCGCACTCACGGCAGCGATAGGTTGGACTACCATACTGGCTCCGCGAGCGCAGCGCAGCCGTCATCGGCAGCGTGATCAACAGATCCAGGAGCACCAGGCCAATGATCCACGGGATCACGTTTTCCACGACGCCGGAGAAAACCACGAACATTAAAACCGCGTTCGCCCCAAGCGACATGCCAATCCAGAGGAAAAGGTTACCGGACCTGATCGTAGCGACGTCATAGCTGTAACATGCTGGACATTGATCGTGTGACATCTTTAGCCCACCGCCGCACTCATCATCAACAATGGTCTGACCTCGCGTTCCAGTCGTTCTGCGAGAGCATCCTCGGCGATGTCCAGATCGTAATCCATCTGCAACCCTAACCAAAACTGTGGCGACATATCAAAATACCGCGCCAAACGCAACGCCGTGTCTGCCGTAATACGGCGTTTGCCCAATACAATTTCATTGATACGCCGTGGCGGGACATGCATGGCGAGCGCCACCTGGTTTTGGCTTAATCCCATTGGTTTCAGAAATTCTTCCAGAAGAACCTCTCCTGGATGAACAGGGAATAGTTTGTCTTCAGGCATGTTTTGTTCTCCCGACTATAGCCGTCAGTGATAATCCGCAATTTCTACGTTGTAGACGCCACCCTCAAGCCATTCAAAGCAAATACGCCATTGGTCATTGATACGAATACTATATTGGCCTTCTCGCTCACCTTTTAGTTTCTCCAAGTGATTTGCTGGCGGCACTCGGACATCGTTGAGCGTAACAGCGCGGTTGAGCATACGCAATTTACGCAGCGCAACTTGTTGAATGTCTGAAGGCAATTTTCGTGAGCGTTGACGCTGAAATATCTTCTCCGTCTCTGCGCACTTGAATGTCCTGATCATAATTCTATTCTATAACGTTTTACGTTAAACGTCAAGCGTTATGGTTTACCTGGGGGCCGTTTCGACCAACACCACCGATGTTTCCACCTGCCGCTCCGGGATATTCCAATACGTCCGCAGCAAACGCTCCTTCTCCTCCCACGAGACCTGGCGGAAGCCGTGTTTCTCGTAGAAGCGGATCGCCCATGTCGCAGCGGTCCACGTGCCGATGAGGATAGGCCGGTCGGTCAGGGTACGCAAATGCGCCAATAGCTTGCTGCCGATGCCCTGTCCCCGCCGCGTCGTGTAGACGTAGGCATGGCGGATGAGCGTCACGTCTTGCACGTCCTGGATGCCCATCACGCCGACGAGCGCGCCGTTGTCCTCGTAGCCCCAGAACCGCACACCGGCAGCGATCTCGTGGCGGAGTTCCGCGCGCGGCATGTACGGCTCGTGCCAGCGGGCCGTTGGGATCACGCCCTTGTACGCCTGCGCCGCATCGTTGATTATGGCGTACATCGTCTCGAAGTCCGCTTCGGTCCAAGGTCGAATCATGTCAGTGCTGCCCATCCGCAATCGTCAACCCGTATTCTACCGCATCCGCCAGCGCATACCAACTGGCCTCGATGATGTTCGCCGACGCACCGACGGTGCTCCAGCGTTTCGAGCCGTTCTGCACGTCAATGAGCACGCGCGTCGTCGCCGCTGTGCCCGCGTCGCCGTCGAGAATGTGCACCTTGTAATCGGCCAGATCGAATTCGGCCAGACGTGGATAGACGGGGACTAATGCCTTACGCAGCGCCGCATCCAACGCATTGACCGGGCCGTTGCCCTCCGCCGCCGTGTGGTAAATCTGGTCGCCCACGCGCACTTTCATCGTCGCTTCGGCGAACAGACCGCGCCGCTCGCGGTGCTCCACCACCACCATAAAGTCGATCATCTCGAATGGCGGCTTATAGCCCTCGCGCGAGCGATACAGCATCATCTCCACCGACGCATCCGCGCCTTCGAAGGTGAACCCCTTGTGCTCCAATGCCTTGATGCGTTGCAACACGTCCGGCAGATTGCGCAGCTCTTCGTGGGGAATGCCGGCCTCTTCGGCCTTGCTCAACAGGTTGCCCTTGCCCGAAAGTTCCGAGACAACCACCCGCGACGTGTTGCCCAACAGCTCAGGGTTCACGTGCTGGTAGCTGCTTGGATTGCGGCGCAGCGCCGCGACGTGAATGCCGCCCTTGTGCGCGAAGGCGCTCCGTCCCACGTAGGGTGCATGGCGATAGGGCGTCTGGTTGGCGATAGAGGCCGCCGCGTGCGCTGTTCGCGTCAGATTTACCAGGTTGCCCTCCGGCAGCGCCCGCAGCCCCATTTTCAGTTCGAGATTGGGGATAAGCGTACAGAGATTGGCGTTGCCGCAGCGTTCGCCGTAGCCGTTGAGCGTCCCCTGCACGTGAACCGCGCCCGCGCGTACCGCCGCCAGCGTGTTCGCGTCGGCCACACCGCCGTCGTTGTGCGTGTGGATGCCTAAAACAACGTCGGGGAAAGTAGTTTTTACCTCCCCGACGATTTCGGCAATCTCCCACGGCATAGCGCCGCCATTGGTGTCACAAAGGACTAGAACATCCGCCCCGCCCGCGACGGCAGCTCGGAGCGTATCGAGCGTGTAGCCGGCGTTGTCTTTGTATCCGTCGAAGAAGTGTTCAGCGTCGTAGACGACCTCTTTTCCTTGCCCTTTCAAGTACGCCACGCTCTCGCGGATAATGCGGAGATTCTCCTCCGGCGTCGCACGCAGCACATCGGTGACGTGCAACAGCCAGCTTTTGCCCACCAGCGCCACGACTGGCGTTTCGGCGTTCATCAAGGCCTGAAGGTTCGCGTCGTCTTGCGGCTGCGCGCCTACCCGGCATGTACTGCCAAACGCGGTGATCTTCGCGTGCTTCAAGTCCAGGTCACGCACCCGCTCGAAATACGCAATGTCCTTCGGATTCGATCCCGGCCAGCCCCCCTCGATATAATGCACGCCGAGATCGTCCAATAGCCGCGTGACCTTGAGCTTGTCTTCCACCGACAAGGAGATTCCCTCAGCCTGCGTACCGTCGCGCAGGGTGGTGTCATAAAGCCAGATTTGTGATTGTTGCATAGTTCTCCTCAATGGAGTATGGAGTACGGAGTATGGAGTATGTTTTATTGCCGGCGTTCTGTGCTGGCAATGAGGCCGTTCAGGATTCGACCTACAACTTCTGCTTGGAGCAAAAATTCATTATTAGAGGAAATGTAGCTGAGGTCTTTGGCGAGAATCAGAAAGTATTTCACCTCTTCCAGTGAGCCTTCTGCAATGTTATAAAACCGGATTTTCTCTTGAAGACCACGCCGCTTGAATCCTTCGGCAATATTTGCTGGAACGGAAACCGCCGCGCGTCGCATTTGCGAAACCAGCCCAAATCTTTCCTCAAACGGGAATCCCTGCGTAAGCTTAGAGATTGCCAGCACCAGCTTATGCGCCTCTTGCCAGGCATGAAGCTGCTGAAAGTGCTCAATCTCCCCCATACTCCTTACTCCATACTTCTTACTTCATCTTTTCTCGTGTATACGGGACCAACCCGCCCGCCTGAATAATGCCCATAATGAACGGCGGGAAGGGCGAGGTATGATATATCTCTCCCGTGCGGGCGTTGGTAATCGTCCCCACTTCCAAATCCACCGTGAGCGCATCCCCCTTCTGCGCTCCGGCGACGGCCTCCGGGCACGCCAGAATCGGCAAGCCGATGTTGATCGCATTGCGGTAAAAAATGCGCGCAAAGCTCTCAGCGATGACACACGACACACCCGCTCCCTTGATCGCCAGCGGCGCGTGCTCCCGCGACGAGCCGCAGCCAAAGTTCGCGCCAGCGACGATGATGTCGCCGGGCTGCACCGCGCCCGCAAAGCGCGTGTCGATATCCTCCATGCAGTGCCGCGCTAACTCTTCCGCCGTGGACATATTCAGGTAGCGCGCCGGAATAATCGCGTCCGTGTCCACGTTGTCGCCGTACTTCCATACCTGACCGCTTAATGCCATAAATAGCTCCTTAATGATGCAGGGTGCAGGATACAGAGTTTCCGTTCTTGCCTCTTGCCTCTTGCTTCTTTAGATTACCTCTTCTGGATGCACAATCGTTCCCGCAATGGCGGAGGCCGCCGCAACCGCCGGGCCACTCAGGTAGACTTCGCTGTCGGGATGTCCCATGCGACCGCGGAAGTTGCGGTTGGTCGTGCTGACGGCGCGCTCACCAGCGGCCAGGATACCCATGTGCCCCCCCAGGCACGGCCCGCACGTCGGCGTGCTCACCACGGCTCCGGCTTCGATGAACGCTTCCACCAACCCCTCGCGCAGCGCATCCAGGTAGACCTGTTGCGTGCCGGGGATGACAATGCAACGCACGTCCGGATGCACGCGCCGGCCCGTCAGAATCTGCGCCGCGACGCGCAAGTCTTCCAGCCGGCCGTTGGTGCAGGAGCCGATAACGGCCTGGTCAACCTTGATACCGGCGGCTTCGCTGACCGGCTTCGCGTTCTCCGGCAGATGCGGGAACGATACCTGCGGTTCCATATCGCTCACATCAATCGTAACAACCCGCGCGTAGACCGCGTCCGCATCGGAAGCATAGACCTGATAATCGCGTTTGGCGCGCCCGGCGACGTACTCGCGCGTGGTGTCGTCCACAGCGAACAACCCGGCCTTGCCGCCAGCCTCAATGGCCATGTTGGACATCGTGAAGCGGTCGGACATCGGCAGCGCATCCACCACCGGCCCGGCGAATTCCATCGCCATGTACAGCGCGCCGCTCACGCCGATCTGCCCAATCGTGTAGAGGATCAGGTCCTTGCCGCCCACCCAGGGCTGCCGCGTCCCCGTGTACTCGAAACGAATCGTCTCCGGCACGCGCATCCAAATGCTGCCGGTCGCCATCGCTACGGCGATGTCCGTTGATCCCATGCCGGTGGCGAAAGCGCCCAGCGCGCCGTAGGTGCAGGTGTGCGAATCCGCCCCTACCACTACGTCGCTTGGCAAGACGAGGCCCTGTTCGTGCAGCAAAACGTGTTCAATGCCCATGCGCCCCACATCGTAGTGGTGTGCAATCCCCTGCGCGCGGGCGAACTCGCGCATCGCCTTGCACTGCTCGGCGGACTTGATGTCCTTGTTCGGCGCAAAGTGATCGGCAACGAGTACGACCTTCTCCGGGTCGAACACGCGCTCTACCCCCAGGCTCTCGAACTCACGCAACGAGATCGGCGCGGTGATGTCGTTCGCCAGCACCACGTCTACGTTGACCTCGACGAGGTCACCTGGACGCACGCCGTCACTGCCGGGCACATGAGACGCAATAAGTTTTTCTGCTAATGTGTGCCCCCTCAAGCTATGCCCCCTAGCGGCCTTTCGGCTCGATAGGATATTCCGTGGGGCGCCCGTTGCGCTGCGCCGAAAAATCCAGCGCGAACCCGTCCCAACGCATGGAATACCCGCGTGGCTCCGGGAAGTGTTCCCACAAATGTTCACTGTGCCGCGTTTCCTCGACGACCATAACCTGCTCTTCCTGTTTGACTGTTTGCGTATCCATCGCTTTCCTCCTGTTTTTAGTGATTGGTAAAGAGTAAAGAGTAAAGAGTAAAAAGTAAAGAGTTACGAGTTGAATGTTTCACTCATGACTCATTTCTCATTACTCATTTCTCATTACTTAACTGCCTCACGCCGCGCCGCGATCAAACGATTCAGCGCGAACATGTACGCTTTGGCGCTGGCGGTAATGATGTCAGTATCCGCGCCGTGACCGCTGAAGATGCGCCGAACGCCGCCATTGACGGGCTTTTCGGCCTGGATACGGATCGTCACCCGCCCTACCGCGTCAATGCCTTCGGTGACGGCTTGTACCGAGTACTCAATCAGCTCGTTCGGTTCGCCGATGACGCGGTTGATCGCGCGATAGACGGCGTCCACCGGCCCGGTGCCGTGATCGGCGTCGCACACCACGGTCCCATCCGGCCCCTTGATGCGCACCGTGGCCGTGGGGATGCTCCGGCTACCGCAGCTCACCTGCACCTGTTCCAGATGATACGTCTCCTCAAAGAACATGCGGGCCTCGTCGGCGACAATCGCTTCCAGGTCGCGGGTATCGACCGTTTTCTTCTGGTCGGCGACCTTCAGGAAACGCTCGTACACCTTCTCGAACTGCTCTTCGTCCAGAATGAGGCCCAATTCTGCCAGCCGGTGGCGCAGGCCGTGCCGCCCAGAGCGCGCCGAGAGGATGATCGCCGAATCGGGCACGCCCACATCGCGCGGATCGATGATCTCGTAGGTCGTGCGCTCTTTGAGCACACCATCCTGGTGGATGCCGGACGAGTGCGCGAAGGCGTTGGCGCCCACAATTGCCTTGTTCGGCTGCACCGGGATGCCTGTCAACTGGCTCACCAGCTTGCTGACCGAGTAAAAGTGCTGCGTGCGAATATTCGTATCCACCCCAAACACATCTCGACGCGTCCGCAATGCCATCACGACCTCTTCCATCGAGGTGTTGCCCGCCCGCTCGCCGATGCCGTTGACGGTCACTTCCGCCTGCCGCGCGCCGTTGAGGATGCCCGCCAGCGCGTTCGCCGTCGCCATCCCCAGGTCATTGTGACAGTGGACGGAGATCACGGCCCGGTCAATGTTTGGGACGTTGTTCTTGATACCCGCGATGAGCGCGCCAAACTCGACAGGCGTCGTGTAGCCGGTCGTGTCGGGGATGTTGACGACGGTGGCCCCGGCGTCAATCACCGCTTCCAACACGCGATACAGGTACGCTGGATCGGCGCGCCCGGCGTCCTCAGTGAAATACTCCACGTCCTCCACAAACTTCCGCGCGTACTTGACCGCCTCGACGCCCATTTCCAGCGCCTTCTCGCGGGTGGTGCGCAGCTTGTACTGAATGTGAACGTCCGAAACGCCCAACCCGGTGTGAATACGCGGGCGCGCCGCATCCTTGAGCGCCTCAACCGCCGCGTCGATGTCCGCCTGGCGCGCGCGGGTCAACCCGCACACGGTACAATGGCGAATCTCCTGCGAAATGCGCTGCACGGCTTTGAAATCGCCGGGCGACGAAATGGGAAATCCCGCTTCGATCACATCCACGCCCATATCCTGCAACACGCGGGCGATCTCGATCTTCTCGTCGATGTTCAGCGCCGCACCCGGCGACTGCTCGCCATCGCGCAGCGTCGTATCGAAAATGGCAACTTTATCCTTAATGCCAACCCCATCGTCAGACATTGAGTTCTCCTCGTTAATAGTAACGAGTAATGAGAAATGAGTAACAAGTCATTGGTTTCCTGTACTCTTTACTCATTACTCTTTACTCTTTACTCTTTACACTTTACTTACTACTTGCCCCAATTCTCCGGTCGCAACGACCGCACCGCCGCGCCGGCGCGCCACATTTCCGATTCGCGCATTTCGCGCAGCTCTTCGCCGAGCTTTTCCCGATAATCGGGCGCGCTGTTGGCCTGGAGCACGATGCGCGTCTGCTCGCCGGAGACAACGCTTTCGTACAGCCAATCGAAGACCGGCTCGACGGCCTTGCGGAACTGGTGGCGCCAATCGAGCGCGCCACGTTGCGCGGTGGTGGAGCAGTTGGCGTACATCCAATCCATGCCGTTCTTGTCCACCAGGCGGATAAGGCTCTGTGTGAGTTCCTCGACGGTTTCGTTGAAGGCTTCGCTCGGTGTGTGGCCGTGCTTGCGGAGCAGGTTGTACTGCGCCTCCATGATGCCCGCCAGCGCGCCCATTAACACGCCGCGCTCGCCGGTCAGGTCGCTGTAGACTTCGTTACGGAAAGTGGTGGGGAACAGATACCCCGCGCCGATAGCGATGCCGAGCGCAATCGTGCGTTCTTCCGCGCGGCCCGTGTAGTCCTGCTCCACCGCGAAGCTGGCGTTGATACCGCTCCCCGCGAGGAAATTCGCGCGCACACTCGTCCCGGAGCCTTTGGGCGCGACCATAATCACGTCCACGTTGTCGGGTGGGACGACACCGGTCTGATTGCTGTAAACAATGGAAAAGCCATGCGAGAAGTACAGCGCGTCCCCCGGCTTGAGGTGCGGCTTGATGCGCGGCCATGTCATCATCTGCGCCGCATCGGAGACCAGGTATTGGATGATCGTCCCGCGATCCACCGCCTCTTCGAGGTCGAACAGCGTCTCGCCGGGCACCCACCCATCGGCGACGGCTTTGTTCCACGCCGCCTGATCGCCCTTCCACTGCCCGACGATGACGTGGATGCCGTTATCGCGCATATTCAACGACTGCGCCGGCCCCTGTACGCCATACCCCAGCACCGCGACGACCTCATCCTTGAGCACCTCGCGCGCTTTCTCCAGCGGAAATTCCTCCCGCGTCACCACATCTTCCACAATGCCACCAAAATCGATCTTCGTCATAGTCCTCTCTCTCCTCGTGTTAGGTATGGGATCTGGGTTATGGGTTGTGGGTTGAAAACGCCCTTACTCCATACTCCTTACTCCCTACTTCCTTATTTGTGCCCATTCCCCGCTTTGCCGCGCGCCATAGCGACACGGCCTGTGCGCACCATCTCGACGATGCCATAAGGACGCAGTACATCCACCAGGCCGTCGATCTTGTCTTCCGTGCCGGTCACCTCGACCATCAGCGAATCCAGCGCCACATCGACGACGCGGGCGCGGAAGGTGTCCACGAGCTGCATGATCTCGGAGCGCCGGCTGCCGCCGTCGGCCTGCACTTTGATGAGCGCCAGATCGCGCAGCACGGTAGGTTGTTCGGTCACGTCTTCGACCTGGATCACGTTGACCAGCTTGTAAAGGTTCTGCGCCACTTTCTCCACGTTGGTGCGACTGCTGTCCACCACGATTGTCATGCGGGAGACGCCGGGGTTTTCGGTGTGGCCCACCGTCAGGCTTTCGATGTTGTAATTCCGCCGCCGGAACAGACTAGCGACGCGCGTCAGCACACCGGGTTTGTCTTCGACCAGAGCCACCAATGTACTTTGCATCTTGCACCTCCTACCCCACTGCAACCTGTTGCGACGCCGTCACGTAAGTCGGGCGCTCGATCATCTCGTGCAGCGCCGCGCCGGCTGGCACCATCGGGTAAACGTTCGCTTCGTCGCCGGTGTTGGCGATCTCGAAATCGATCAAAGCGGGCCCATTGCACGCACGCGCGGCTGCAATCGCTTCCCGCGCCTGCCGCCGGTTCTTTGCGTGCCACGCCGGGATGCCATAGGCTTCGGCCAGTTTCACAAAATCGGGGTTCAACAAGCGCGTGGCTTCGTAATTCTTATCGTAGAAGAACTCCTGCCACTGACGCACCATGCCCAGATAGTGATTGTTGGAAATCGCAATACGAATGGGGAGCTTCTCTTGAACGATCGTCGCCAGGTCGTGCATCGTCATCTGGAAGCCGCCGTCGCCAGCGATCACCCACACTTCCTTGTCGGGACGCGCCATCTGCACACCCATCGCCGCGGGCAGGCCGAAGCCCATGGTCCCTTGCCCACCGGAAGTGATGAACTGGCGGGGATAGCTCGTGGGGTAATACTGCGCGGCCCACATCTGGTGCTGGCCTACGTCGGTGACGACGATAGCCTGCCCTTCTGTGGCTTCCCAGATTTCATTGATAAAGTGCGCCGCCACCAAATGACCGTTTTCGGGACGGTTGATGATGTTGCGCTTGTGGCTCTGCGCGCGCCATTCTGCAATACGCTCCAACCACAGCGGGTGTTCATTGGGCAGCACCAATGGCAGCAATTGTTCGAGCACCTGGCGCAAGTCGCCGTGAATCGGCACATCGGTCTTGACGACCTTGTTGAGTTCGGCGGCATCCATATCCACGTGAATCTTTTGCGCGAACGGCGCGTAGGCATCCAGGCGGCCGGTCACGCGGTCGTCGAAGCGCATTCCAAAGGCCAGCAGCAAATCGGCCTGCTGGATCGCGCGATTGGCGAAGACCTCGCCATGCATCCCCATCAGCGAGAGAGCCAGCGGATGCGACTCCGGGAAGCCGCCCTTCCCCAACAGCGTGAAGGCAACCGGGGTGTCTGTTTTCTCGGCGAACGCGCGCAGCGCGTCCATCGCGCCGGACATCATCACACCCTGCCCGGCCAAGATCACCGGGCGCTCGGCCCGGTTGATGAGTTGCGCGGCCTTTGCCACCAGGTCAGGATCGCCTTTGCCCACGGGATGATAGCCTGGCAGGTCAACCTTGTCATCGGGATACTCAAATTCGGTGGATTTCTGCTGTACATCCTTGGGGATATCGATAAGCACCGGCCCCGGCCGCCCACTGCGGGCAATGTAGAAGGCTTCATGGATGACCTCGGCCAATTCTTCGACATCCGAAACCAGATAGTTGTGCTTGGTGATCGGCAACGTGATGCCAGTGATGTCCACTTCCTGGAAAGCGTCCGTGCCGATGACGGGCGTGGAGACCTGCCCGGTGATGCACACGATCGGCGATGAATCCATCATCGCGGTAGCAATGCCGGTGACGAGATTCGTCGCGCCAGGCCCGGAGGTCGCAATCGCCACGCCGACCTTGCCGGAAGCCCGCGCATAGCCATCCGCCGCGTGCGCCGCGCACTGCTCGTGCCGCACCAGCACGTGATGCACGCCGTAGTTGCGCCGGGGGTGATACGTGTGCATGATGGTCCCCCCCGGAATCCCAAAGGCGACCTCGACCCCCTCGTGTTCGAGCATCGCCCATACAATTTCTGCGCCAGTTTTCTTCATCCCCTCGCTCCTCCTGTTTTTAGGAGTATGGAGTATGGAGTAGGGAGTATGGCAGAGACAGCGGAAACACGCGCCTTTCCTTACTTCTTACTCCTTACTTCTTACTCCTTACTTCTTACTTCTTACTTCTTACTCCTTACTCCTTACTCCTTACTCCCTATTCATCCAACAAAAAAGCCGCCCTTTTGGGCGGCTTCCGCTGGTTCCTTGATATACTTTGTCCTACTATGGCCTTATCTTTGCCAACGCGACCGCCCATGTGCTCCCGTTAAGGAGCACAATAATAACCAAGACCACTAGCAACAGCCCCAGCAAAGGATTGCTGGGGGCAATGGGGGCGCGTATTGCGTTATGGGCGCGTTGGTCTGTATCCATTAACATCGGTTTCAGTTTAGATTTAATTAGCTTAGATTTTACAACAGAATCGAAATATGTCAAATGGCACTTGTTTCAAGTGACAAACATCCTAAAAAAATCTCTCAACGGATTCAACGGACTTTTACGGATATTCTTCCGTTGAATCCGCTAAATCCGTTGAGACTAGCCAGGATTATTTATCCCACACCCGATCCGGTTGCCAGAAGCCGAGTTTGGGCGTGTTCCAATACTCGGTCGGCTCGAAGAGGCCGCTGAAGTCGCGCAGTTGCGCCCGAATGCCTTCGTAGTTCAAGTCCACGCCCAGGCCGGGCTTCTCCGGCACGTTGACGTAGCCGTCTTCCATCAGCGGGTCGTCCAGCCCCGTCACCAGGCTACTCCAGAAAGGCAGATCGAGGCCGTGGTGCTCCAACGCGATGAAGCTTGGAATCGCCGCTGCCGTGTGCAGATTGGCCATGAACGCGATCGGCGAGCCGGCGAAGTGCAGCCCGGTGGGGATGCCGTACCGTTCAGCGTAGTCGGCGATTTTCTTCGTCTCCAACATCCCGCCGGAGGTCAGCAGGTCAGGGTGGATGATGTCCACCGCGCGCGCCTCGATGAACGGGCGGAAACCGTCCCAGAGATACCAATCTTCTCCGGCGGCGATAGGCACTTTCACCGCGTCGGTGACGCGCTTGTGCCCGGCCACGTCCATCAGCGGCATCGGGTCTTCCATCCACGCCAGTGCGTAAGGCTCGAGCGCCTCCGCCAGCTTGATGACCTCCTTGGCGGTCATATAGCCGTGCCCGTAATGGTCGATGCACAGCGACACGTCCCACCCGACGGCCTCGCGCACCATGCCAAGCACGGCGGCGAGCGCAGCAATGCCCTTGTCCGTCACCTTGACGACCTGTCCGCTGCCCGGCGCGCGCCAGCGTTGGCCCATGCCGTACTCGAACTTCGTCGGCTGGCCCACCATGCCGCCTTCGATGTCTTGCAAGGTCTGGATGCGCACGTCGCACTTGATGAACGTGAGGCCCATCTGCTTGCGACCGAGCGCGCGTTGTGCGTAAGCCTGCGGGGTTGGTTCATCCGGTTCGGGCGTGTCGGCGTAGATGCGAATTTTGTCGCGGTACTTGCCGCCGAGGAACTGGTAGCACGGCACACCGTAGACCTTGCCGACCAGGTCCCACAGCGCCAGCTCGATGCCGGAGACGCCGCCACCCTCGCGCCCCCAGTTACCGAACTGTTTGATCGTGCGGAAGATCATGTCCACATTGCAGGGATTCTGGCCGAGCAGCATACTCTTAAATTGCAGCGCATTTTCCGGGTGGCCCGCGTCGCGCACCTCGCCGATGCCGTATACGCCCTGGTTCGTGTCGAGGCGAATGATCGGGTAATCGTAGTTCGACCACACCACCGCGTAACGCAAATCGGTGATCTTGAGATCGCTGGGGCGAGAATAGGTATTGATCGCGTTTTCGACCTGTCCGAGCCGGGTTTCTTGTGAGAGTATATCATCCATAATTAGCCTCCTTATTTCCGCGCGCATTGTAGAGCCAATTCTGGGTTTTGGCAAAATCGCCGCAGCCAGCCCTTTTTCATGCCATACCCTGACTTTTTACCTATGGTATAATTTCGGTATGTATGGTATAATTTCGGTATATAAAGTAGGAATTCGGTATGTATACAGGCTTTCAGAGCCAGAAATAGTGTGGAATATGGTGACATTAAATCAACAAGCGACCCTTTGGGATGCACCGCTTGCCCGTCCGCAGCGACGGGTGCACAGCTTTTATCAGACATTGGCGTATCGCCGGCTGGATATGGTATTTGAATCTGCACCCACGATACCGTTCGATGATACGACGCGCCTGATCTTCTTCAGCGATTGTCATCGCGGCGACAACAGCCGTGCGGATGCCTTCCGCGTCAACAAATCGCTCTTCTTACACGCCCTGCACCACTACTACGAGCGAGGATTTACCTACATTGAGGTCGGGGACGGGGACGAACTGTGGAAAAATCGCCGTTTTGCTACCGTGCAAGCCGCCCACGCAGAAGTTTTCGCGTTGTTCCAGCAGTTTGCCGGGCAACAACGACTGCATCTGCTGTTCGGCAATCATGACATCCTCGGCAATCGCCGCCATCCAGTGAACAAGGGCGGCTTGATCGCGCGGGAGGGGCTGATCCTCCAAGAACGACACAGCGGTCAGCAAATCTTCGTCACTCACGGCCATCAAGCCGACACTAAAAGTGACATATTCTATCAGGTCAGCCGTATGGCCGTGCGCAACGTCTGGCGGCGGCTGCAATTGATGCACATGGCGCCGATCGGTTGCCGTGACGGAGAAGCACACGCACCCCGCGCCTACGAACAACACCTGATGAGTTGGGCGGCAGACCGGCGGCGGGTCTTGATCTGCGGACACACGCATCGCCCAACCAGCGCGGCGTATGGCGAAACGCCGTACTTCAACACCGGGTATTGTCTCGCGCCGGGCGTCCTCACCGGATTGGAACTTCAGCACGGGGAAATCAACCTGGTGCGTTGGCGCGCAACGCCGCACAACGCAACACCCTTCCAGCGAGAGATATTGAGCCAGCCGCGCCGGTTGAAGTATTTCTGGTAAGAAAGCCCCTTTTGCAAAGCTCGCCTTTGGCATTAGAATAATCGGCGGAAGAAAAATCCGTCGAATTTGCTATGCCAATGGATACCATCCCGATTCTCACCACCAAGCTCAACATCCCGCCGCCACATCCGGCGTGCGCGGTTCGCGCCCGGCTGTTCGCGCAATTGGACGCGGGCCTGCGCCTGGGACATCGCTTGCTGTTGATCTGCGCCCCGGCCGGCTTCGGCAAAACCACGCTCTTGAGCGAATGGATTGGAAATTTAAGATTGCCGATTGTAGATTTTGGATCCGAACCCGCCACCGCCGAGGCAACTCGAAAATCTGAAATCAAAAATCAAAAATCATGCTGGCTTTCTTTGGACGAGGCCGACAACGACCCTACCCGCTTCCTCCTATACCTGCTCGCCGCGCTGGAAACGGTATATCCGGACATCGGCGTAGGCGCGCGGGCGATGATCCAGCCGCCGCAGTCGCCGTCGTTCACAGCGATTCTCACCGTGCTGCTCAATCACCTCGCCGAGAGGTCCGCGGAAAGCGACCTGGTACTGGCGCTCGACGATTACCACGTCATCGAACAGCCGGCCATCCACGCTATGATCACGTTCCTGCTCGATCACCTGCCACCACACATGCATCTGGCTATCGCCAGCCGCGTTGATCCGCCTCTGCCCCTGGCGCGGCTGCGCGCCCGCCGCCAACTCACCGAACTGCGCGCCGCCGACCTGCGCTTTACGGCGGACGAAACCGCAACGTTCCTCAATCAGATCATGGGGCTGAACCTCACGCTGGAGAACATCGCGGCGCTCGAAGCGCGCACGGAAGGCTGGATCGCCAGCCTGCAACTGGCCGCCATCTCCTTGCAACACCGCGACGCAACCAGCGCGGCGGACTTCATCGCCGCCTTTAGCGGCAGTCACCGTCACGTGATCGACTATCTCACCGAGGAAGTTCTGGCGCAGCAACCGCCCGACATCCACGAGTTTCTTTCGCAGACGGCCATCCTCGACCGCCTGACCGCCTCCCTTTGCAACGCCGTGACCGGGCGAGACGACGGCGAGCGCCTGCTGCGGCGCCTGGAGCAAGCCAACCTGTTTTTAGCCCCGCTGGATGACGAGCGCCAATGGTATCGCTATCACCGGCTGTTCGCCGACTTTATGCGCAACCACCTCTCCAATGAAGCGCCGGACCTTATGCGAACGCTACATCGCCGCGCCGCCGCCTGGTATGCGCAACGCGCGATGCCGTCCGAAGCCATCGAGCATGCATTGCGCGCCGCCGATTTCGAGACCGCTGCACAGTGGATCGAACACACGGCTGTCGCCATGTTGATGCGCAGCGAAGCGACCACACTTCTCAAATGGCTCAAGGCGCTGCCGCAGCCGCTCATCGCTGCGCGGCCTATGTTGAACCTGATCTACGCGGAGGCGGCGCTCGTTGCCGGGGAATTCGCGCCCATCGAGACGGCACTGCACACCGTCGAAGCGGCCTTGCGCAACGGCGACGTTCCCGCTGAGGAACGCGATGCCATTCAGAGCCAGGTAACGGCAGTCCGCGCGTATATGGCGACCTTCAGCGGTGACATACACCAGGGCTTGGCGCTGGCGCGACAGGCGTTCGCCGCACTCCCCCAGGGGAACGCCTTTTTGCGCAGCATCATCACCTGGCTGTTGGGCCTTAGCCAGTTCTTCGACACAGACACCGAAGCTGCCCGGCGCGTCTTCGACGAAACGCTCGAACTCAGCCAGGCCACCGGCAACACGTTGATTGCCTCACTGTCACTTTTCGTCTCCGGCTACTTCTCCATCCTGCAAGGACGGCTGCGCCAGGCCCGTGCGACCTTCGAGCACGGCCTGGCGGCATTAACCGCGGATCAGCGTACCCAGTTGCCGGTCAGCGCCAGCCTGCTCTACCAGGGACTGGCCGAAGTGCTGCGCGAAACGAACGATTTGGAGGCTGCCGCACGAGCCATCGCCGAATGTATCGCCCTGGGCGAGCAATGGGGCAATGCCGAAGTGCTGGCGGACAGTTACGTCATCCTCACCCGCATCGCCAACGCCCAAGGCGACGAGAACCACGCCCGGCAAACCCTGGAAAAAATCATGACGTTTGCCCGCGAGGACAAAGTCTCGCGGCTGACCATCCGGCAAATCGAGGCGTTCCAGGCGCGGATGCAGGTAGCCTGGGGCGAATTGGACGCCACCGCATTATGGGTCGAAAAGTGGCTCGCTGCTTACACGCAAGAGCCGCTGCCGGAGGGCAACATCGCCGTCTTCGTCCGCTGGTTAGAAATCTCTGCGCTAACCCGATTTTACCTGGCCCACGGACGTTTCACCGCCGCACTCGACGTCCTCACCCCCCAGCGACGCCTCGTCGAGGACACCGGCTGGTTGGGCGTCGCCATCGAACTGCTCGGCCTGGAATCCCTGGCGCTGCACGGGCTGGGAGAGCGCGCAGCCGCCCACACCACCCTCCATCGCGCCCTCACCCTCGCCGCGCCCGAAGGCTACACGCGCGTCTTCGTCGAAATGGGCGCGGGCATGACCGAATTACTGCAAGAACTGCTAGACGAAGGCATCATGCCGGACTATGTTCAGAGCTTGTTACAAGTTACAAGTTGCAAGTTACAAGTTACAGGTTCCTCAATACACACTCCCAACTTGCAACTTTCAACGCTGAACTTTCAACTTCTTGAACCCCTGAGCGACCGTGAGCTGGGAATCCTGCGCCTGATCGAGACCGGCGACACCAACCGCGAAATCGCCGACAGGCTGTACATCGCCGTCAGCACCGTCAAGACGCACATCAACAACCTCTACGGCAAACTCGGCGTCGCCAATCGCGTGCAGGCCCTGGCGCGGGCGCGCGAACTGGGATTGCTGGCATAATCTCCGCCTGTCGGTGTAGAACTAACCGCAAATCTCACCAATTGACACGATTTTTTATTAAGGGTTCGTAGCTGTGGCCGGTCTCCCGACCGCGCCACTACGTCCCATGCCTCCGCGGGCACGGTCAGAGACCGGCCCGAGCAGAAAGTCGCGCGAGTTGAACAACTCGCGCGATCTGTTTTCCACCCCCACAATCCACCCCCTGGCGGATGACACTCCACCCCCTGGCGTGCTATCCTGACAAGCAAGAGGAACAGGCAATGCCAGAAGAGACGATGCGCTATACCATTCGCGTGCGCGAACACCTGATCCCGGAACAGTGGGAGACGTGGCTCGGCGGTTTGACGCTTGAAATCCTGCCAAGCGGTGAAATGCAGCTCTCCGGTCCGGTTGCCGATCAAGCGGCGCTGCACGGCATCCTCACCCGCATCCGCGATCTGGGATTGACGCTGACCTATCTCGAAGGTGTTTCTTTGTCAACGGATTGAACGGATTTCAACGGATTTTTCTGAAGGAGTCCACGAAACGCTTGCGCCGGATCATAATCCGGCGCTGCAAGAACGGCGGATTGTGATCCGCCTCAAGCGCCGAAGTGAGGCTATTCTTGAGGGAGATTAGGATGTCAACACAACCATCATCAACGAACGGCCATTTGGTGGACCTGCGCCAGGTCACAAAGGTGTACAGCGGTGCAGCGGGGGAGTTCGTCGCACTCAAGGGCGTGGACCTCTCGGTGCGGCCCGGCGAATTCGTCTCGATCGTCGGCAAGTCGGGCAGCGGCAAATCCACGCTCATCAACGTGCTCACCGGCATCGACCGCCCGACTTCCGGCGAGGTCTGGGTCGATGGCGCTGCCGTCCACACGCTCAACGAAGAGCAGCTCGCTCTCTGGCGGGGACGCAGTGTGGGCGTCATCTTCCAGTTTTTCCAACTGCTGCCCACGCTCACTGCCATCGAAAACGTGCTGCTGCCGATGGATTACGCCGCCACCCTGCCGCGCGCCCAACGCCCCGAACGCGCCATGCACCTGCTGGAGCGCGTCGGTATGGCGGATGTGGCCCACGCGCTGCCCACGACGCTCTCCGGCGGCCAGCAGCAGAGCGTCGCCATCGCCCGCGCGCTCGCCAATGACCCGCCCATCATCGCTGCCGACGAACCGACCGGCAATCTCGACTCCAAGACCGCCGAGATGGTTTTTCGGCTCTTCGAGGAACTGGTCGAAGGCGGCAAGACCGTCTTGATGGTCACCCACGACGACGACCTGGCCGCCCGCGCGCAGCGCATCATCGTGTTGGCGGATGGGCTTATCCTGAATGAGAAACTTACCGCCAATCTTCACGAATCTACACCAATCCAACACTCAAATTCGTGACAATACGTGTAGATTCGTGGTTTTCTCGGAGGCGACAATGCAAACGCAAGCTTTTATCACACTCAAAAATGTCATCAAAGAATATCGCGGATTGGCCGGCGCGATCGTCGCCCTCAAGGGCATCAGTCTGGACGTGCGGCAGGGCGAGTTCCTCGTCATCACCGGCAAGTCGGGGGCGGGCAAGACGACGCTCGTCAACGTCCTCGCCGGGCTGGATCGCACGACCGGCGGCGAGATTTGGGTCGACGGCGCGCCCGTGCATCGCTTCGGCCCGGAGAAAGCCGCGCAATGGCGCGGGCAGACCGTCGGCGTCGTCTTCCAGACGTTCGAGCTGCTGCCCACGCTCAACCTTGTGCAGAATGTGATGCTGCCGATGGACTTCGCGCACCGCTACACCCCCCGGCAGCGCCGCGAGCGCGCAATGCACCTGCTGGAACAGGTCGAGATCGCCGCGCACGCCCGCAAACCGCCGACGGCTATCTCCGGCGGACAGCAGCAGCGCGTCGCCATCGCCCGCGCGCTGGCGAACGACCCACCGATCCTCGTCGCCGACGAACCGACCGGCAGCCTCGACTCCGCGACCACCCGCACCGTGCTCGACGTGTTCAGCGCGCTCGCCGCCGCCGGCAAAACCGTCATCCTCGTCACCCACGACAAAGACGTGGCGGCGCGTGGCACGAGAGTGATCACACTGGCAGACGGAGAGATCATCACGAATCACGAATCATGAATCATGATTCCTTTTTGGAGGCGCTATGTTCAACACACGTTGGTACAAAGTCCTGAATGATCTGATTGGTAACAAGACCCGGACGCTGCTGATTGTGCTGTCGATCGCGGTGGGACTGTTCGCCGTGGGGACGATTGTGAGCGCGCGGACGCTGCTCTCGACCGAGATGGCGCGCAGCTACGCGGCGATCAACCCGTCAGACAGCATCGTGCGCACTGTGGAACTGTTCGACGAGGACTTCGTGCGCGCGGTGCGGGCCATGCCGGAAGTCGCCGACGTCGATGCCCGCCGCGTGCTCGAAGTGCGCGCGCGAGTTATGTCAACGGATTCAACGGATGAAACGGATAGTCCTCCGTTGAATTCCGCGCAATCCGCCGAGATGACGTTGCGCATCTTTGCCGTGCGCGACTACGATGCAATGCGCGTGGATCTGATTTTCCCCTCTCCTGGGGGAGCGGGGCCAGGAGTGAGGGTTTGGCCGCCACCGGAGCGTGAAATCCTCATCGAACGGTCCGCGCTTCCCGTGCTCGGCGCGCAGGTGGGCGACACGCTGCGCATCGAACTGCCCGGTGGCCGCACGCGGGATTTGCGCATCGCCGGACTGGCCCACGACATGGTGCAGGTTCCGGCGCAGTTCGACGGCACGCCCTACGGCTACATCGCCTTCGAAACGCTGACGTGGTTCGGCGAACCGTATGGGTTCAATGAGCTGCATGTGCGGGTTGGCCCCCCCTCAATCCCCCCCACAGGGGGAGAAGCCATCTCCCCCCCTCCGAGGGGGATTGAGGGGGAGACCCGCGCCGCCATCAACGCCGTCAAGGACAAGGCCGAACAAAACGGCTTCACCATCCCGCTTTCAATGACGGTAGAGCCGGGCGCACTGCCCCTCGACGACATCCTGGACGCCGTCCTGCTGCTGATGGGCGCGCTGGGTGTGCTGGCGCTCTTCCTCAGCGTTTTCCTCATCCTCAACACCGTCTCCGCATTGTTGGCGCAGCAAAAGCGGCAGATCGGCGTGATGAAGGCCATCGGCGCGCGCACCGGGCAAATTATGGGCATGTACCTGACGCTGGCGCTGCTGTACGGCCTGTGCGCCCTGCTCATCGCCGTCCCATTGAGCGGCGTGGGGGCGCGCGCCCTCAGCACCTTCATCGCCGGGATGTTCAACTTCGACCTGCGGGAGGTACGCCTCCCACCGGCCGCCGCGCTCATCCAGATCGCCGTGGGGGTGATCGTTCCGCTGCTGGCGTCGCTGCCGCCCTTCCTGGCGAACCTGCGCGTCTCGGCGGCGGAGGCACTGCGCGTGGGCTACCAACCCGGCAAGGGCCGCCTTGGCGCGGGCTGGATCGACCGGCTGCTTTCGGGCGCGAACCTGTGGTTTGCGCGCTACACCCTGCGGCGCCCGTTGCTGCTCTCACTGCGCAACACCTTCCGCAGCAAAGGCCGGCTCGCGCTCACGCTCATCACGCTGACGCTCGGCGGCGCGATCTTTATGGGCGTCTTCAGCGTGCAGGCCTCGCTCGACCAGACGCTCGATGACCTGATGCGTTGGTGGGGGTTCGACGTGATAGTCGTCCCCGCCCGTTCCTACCGCGCGGACAAGATGATCCAGGCCGCACTGGACGTGCCGGGTGTCGTCGCTGCCGATGTCTGGTTCCAACTGCCCGCCCGCCGCGTGCGCCCGGACGGCGTCGAAAGCGACAACCTTTACTTTTACGTGCCGCGCCCAGATTCGCCGCTGGTACCCGCGCCCAAGATGATTGCCGGTCGCTGGCTGCTGCCGGAGGATGAAAACGCTGTGGTGCTCAACGCCCTCGCCATAAAAGAGGAGCCGGACATTGCAGTGGGCAGCGACATCGTGTTGAAGGTGATGGGGCGCGAACGCACCTACCGCGTCGTCGGCGTCTGCATGGGGATTTTGATGCCGATGGGCTACGCGCCCTACCCCTACATCGCGCGGACGACGGGACAGGTGGGACTGGGCAGCGCGGTACTGGTCCAGATGGAACATCACGACCGGGAGAGCATCACCGCAACTGCCGCTGCCGTGGAAGCGCACTTCAAGCGCGTCGGACTGCGGGTGCGCGATACGCAGACCATCAGCGGCGAACGCGAGGAGGCCGGGACCAGCTTCGGCATCATCATCGCCCTGCTGATGGTGATGGCGGTGCTGCTGGCGCTGGTGGGTGGCTTGGGGCTGATGGGGTCGATGAGCATCAACGTGCTGGAACGCGCGCGCGAAATCGGCGTGCTGCGAGCCATCGGCGCGCCCAACCGGGGCGTGGCGCAGGTCTTCATCGTCGAAGGCGTCGCCATCGGCGTGCTGAGTTGGATGTTCGGCACGGCGCTCGCGCTGCCCCTCGGGCGGCTTCTCAGCGATGCCGTCGGCCTGCCGCTGATGGGCGCGCCGCTGAGCTTCAGTTTCTCGACACTCGGCGTGTGGATCTGGCTCGGCGTGGTCGTCATCCTCAGCGCCCTCGCCAGCGCGATCCCTGCCCGCAATGCCTCGCGGCTGACGGTGCGGGAGGTGTTGGCATACGAGTAACAATTAAGGAAATGAGTAAAGAGTGAAGAGTAAAGAGTGAAGAGTGAAGAGTGAAGAACAGTGAGAGGTTTTACGATTACACATTACTCATTTCTCATTTCTCATTTCTCATAACGGAGGTACACGATGAAAACCTGGCGCATTTTACTGATCGGAGTTTTGTCACTAACAGGGTGTAATGCGGCGTTGAGTGCGACGACGGAACCGGTTCTGCCACCGGTCAAGGCGGAGACGGATGTGTTGAGCGTGGAAGGCACCGTCGAACCGGCGCGTTGGGTGACGCTGCGCGCGGCGGACAGCAGCGCCATCGCCGAGGTGTTCGTGGTCGACGGCGACGCGGTCCGCGCAGGCGACGTGCTGCTGCGGTTGGATGACACCGACGCGCAGCTCGCCATCCGCCAGGCCGAGGCCGCGCTGAACGCAGCGCAAGCCCAATTAGGACTGGCGCGGGCCGGTACACGCCCGGAACAAATCGCTGCCCTCGAAGCACAGGTGGGCGTCGCCGAGGCCGTGATCTCGCAAACTACAGCGCTGCTTGCCGCCAGCCGGGTGACCGGACTCGAAGCCGACGTCGCCGTGGCGCAGACGGCGATTGCGGCGGCGGAGTTCGGCTATCGACAGGTCAGTCAAAAGCACGCCGACACGCTGCAGTGCTTCGACGTCACCATGCCGGACGGCAGCACGCAAAACATCTGCCCGGCGCTCGGCACCTACGAGGAGCTGGCACGCGCGCAGGTGACGGCAGCGCAAGCGGCGCTGGATGCCGCGCAAGCGCAACTCGCCGCTCTGCGCAGCCCAACCGGCGCGCAGATCGCCGCCGCGCAGGCCAACGTCCAGACCGCGCTGGCGCAGCGTGACGCGATGCAGGCGCAACTCGATCTGGCGCGGGCTGGCGCGACCGCCGCGACAGTCACCGTGGCCGAAGCCGCCGTCCGTGAGACCGAGACGGCGCTGGCTGCCGCCCGCACCCTGCTCGCCGACCGCACGTTGACGGCGCCCTTCGACGCCATCGTCAGCAAAGTCGCCGTCCACCCTGGAGACGTCACCGCGTCCGGCAGCGCCCTGGTCACCCTGGCGACACTCGACGCGCTGCGCATCCGCACCAAAGACCTGACCGAACTCGACATCGCGCGTGTGAGCGAGGGCCAGCCTGTAAACATCACCTTCGACGCCCGGCCCGATGCAGCGTTCACCGGGCGCGTTACCCGCATCGACCGCCAGGGTCAGGATTACCTGGGCGATGTGATCTACCCGGTTTTCATTGAATTGGACGCGATGCCGACCTGGGCAATGTGGGGGATGACGGCGAAGTGCGAATTACGAATGGCGAATGGCGAATGGCAAATGGCAAATGGCGAATCCCCAATCACCGATTACCAGTTACCAACCACCATCATTGCCGAAGCTGTAATTGAGCCGGAACGGTGGGCGGAGGCGCGGTTCAGTATCCCCGGCAAGGTCGTCGAGGTGCTGGTGCAGCCGGGAACGAGCGTGCAGGCCGGGGACGTGCTGGCGCGGCTCGATGCGACGCACGCGGAAGCCGCTGTACGCCAGGCGGAAGCGGCGCTGGCGACGGCGCAGGCCGGGTTGGCATTGGCACAGACCGGGCCGCGCCCGGAGGTCATCGCCGCCGCCGAAGCGCAGGTTGCGGCCGCCGAAGGCGATGTGGCGCGGGCTGTCGCGCTGCGCAATCAACTGACCACGGCAGGCCGCGAGGCGCAGATCGCTGCCGTACGCGCCCAACTCGAAGCGGCGCGGGCCGAAAAACGCCAACTCGAAGCGCAGTGGCAATGGGCCAAAGACGGCGGGGACGACAAGCGCGCCCAAACCCTGCGCGAGCAGATCGCCATCGTCGAGCCAAAGATCGCTGCGGCCCAGACGCGGCTCACCACAATCCCGCGCGTGTTCGCGGCCCAGGCGCAGGTTGCGGATGCGGGCGTCCGCGTGGCCGAAGCGCAGCTCGCTGCAGCGCAGGCGCAACTCACGCTGGCGCAGGCCGGGCCACGCGCCGAAGATGTCGCCGTGGCGCAGGCTGCGGTGCAACAAGCGGAAGCCGCGCTCGCCGCCGCCCAGGCTGCGTTGGCGCACACCGAACTGCGCGCCCCGTTCGCCGGCACGGTCACGCAAGTCTACGCAGAAACCGGGGATCTCGTCACACCGGAACGCCCCGTCATCGTGTTGGCGACGCTTGACCGGTTGCAGGTACGCACCCGCGATGTGCTGGAGAATGACGTGAGCCACGTCAGCGTTGGGCAAGCGGTCACGGTCAAAGTGGATGCGCTGCCGGAGACCGTCTTCGCCGGGCGCGTGGCGCAGATCGAACCGCAGGGCGTCCTCTATCGCGGCGATGTGGCGTTCCCGATCGTCGTCAAGCTGGATGCGCCCACGCCCGCGTTGTTGTGGGGGATGAAGGCTGCGGTGGAAATCAACGCGACAGCGCAGGAATAAACGCCCCAAAAGCACAGCATCAAGACGTTCAAACGTTGGAACGTTCCAACGTTTGAACGTCTTTCCACGAGAAGCCGCACTAGGCAACAGGCCATTTTCGGGTAAACTAAACTGCTTTGTATGTAGTTTCAAAATCATATAACACGCAAAGGAGAATAGGATGGCAAAAGTTGCATTAGTGTATAATCTCATTCACCCGGAGTTGTTGGATGGGCAGCCCCCCGATACGCTGGCAGAATTCGATTCCGAAGAGACGGTTGCAGGTCTCCAAACCGCCCTGGAAGGCGCCGGACACAGCGTCACGTTGCTAGAAGCCGACGAGAGCGTCGCCCCGCAGTTGAAGGCGGTTGCGCCGGACATCGTGTTCAACATTGCCGAAGGACGGCGCGGCGAGAGCCGGGAATCGTATGTCCCCACCATCTGCGAGATGTTGGGCCTCCCCTACACCGGCTCAGGCCCGTTGACCCTGGCGCTGTGCCTGAATAAGGCACGCGCGAAGGAGATTCTGTTGCATTATAGGATTCCCACCCCACGCTTCGAGGTGATGAACAGTCCGGACGTCCCTTTGAATCCAGCACTGCGCTTCCCGATGATCGTCAAGCTGCTCCAGGAAGGCTCAAGCATAGGGTTGTCGGAGAATTCGGTGGTGGATGACGAGGCAGCGCTGCGGCGGCAGGTCGCGTATCTCATCAGAACCTACCACGAACCGGTTATTGTCGAGGAATTCATCGAAGGTCGTGAATTCACCATCGGCGTCCTGGGGAACAATCCGCCGCGCCCGCTACCTATCACCGAGGTCGTCTTCTCACAGCCGCGCGGGATTGTGCTCTTCGAGCCGGACCCGGCGGTCATCGCGCGGTACCCGGAACTGTGGGGAAACTTCACGCCGAAAGTCCACCACCAATCCATCTGCCCGGCCAACGTCGGCCCGGAACTCCAGGCCGCCATCGAAGCGACGGCGCTGCGCGCTTACCGGGCGTTGGGCTGCCGGGATTGGTGCCGGATGGAGATGCGGCTCGACGCGGAAGGTACGTTACACGTCATCGAACTCAATCCCATCGCCGGCATCGACGCGAGCTACTGGTTCGCGCGATCGGCGGCGGTGGCGGGAGAGTCATATCAGGAATTCGTCAACGAAATTCTGAATCACGCCCTCGCCCGTCACAACAACCACCGTCCCCACGACTGAAGGGACACCAAAAGAACCCTCCCGGAAGACAGAAAAGATCGGCTTCCGGGAAGGTTTTTTTTGACAGGATTAACAGGATTTTCAGGATTACAAAGACTTTGTCGTAGTTATCCACGGTTGAAATTCGGCAGATACGCCTTCTGCGCCTCCAACAGTTCATCCGCCATCTTCCACGCTATGTTTACATCCGTCACCGCGCCATCGGCGAGCAGGGACTCGACGAAGAGCGCACGGTCGCCGCGCAGGGCGGCTTCGACGGTCAGCTCAACGGCGGCGAGTTTGCGGGCGATAATCGCCGCCAGCGGGTCGGAGAAGTCGGGAATGGCGATAGGACGCAGACCGGTTGCAGTGGCGACGGCGGGCAGTTCGAGCACAGCCTCGGTGGGCAAGTTCGGGAGCGCGCCGCGATTGGGCAGGTTGACGGCGAACAGCTCGCGGGTGTCGTCACGCATCGCGCGCAGGATGCTGAGTAACTGTTCGTGCTCGCCCACGGTGCGATGGAAGATGTGCTCGTCCAGCGGCTTCGCGCCGAGCGCCTGCGCCTGCATCTCCGCGTAGACCTGATCCCCATGCGCGATGGTACCCTCGAAGGAGAAGGCATCCACGCCCAACGTTTTGCCGTAGTACGCGCCGCCGGGGAAGCGTTCCGGGAAGAATTCCGTCACGTGACGGTCGTTCGCCGAGGGATACGCGCCGTAAGCCTGGAACAACGACCACGAGAAAGGGTTGTGCGCGGCAAAGTCGGCCAGCAATTCAGCCGTCAGCTTCTCCCGCGCCACAGGCCACATATCGCGGCCTTTCCAGCGCAGATCAAAGATGAAGGTAAGGTGGTTGAGTCCCGCGAACAACGTCGTGGTTTCCGCCACCGGCGCGCCGACGAAACGCGCCAGTTGCCGGCTCACATCGAACGTACCGTGGCACAGGCCCACCACCGGCACGCCCGTCGCCTTGCGAATCGCGCGGCAGTTTACCGTCATCGGGTTGCTGTAGTTGAAGAACTTGGCATCGGGACACAAATCCGCTACGTCGCGGGCGATGTCCACCAGCGCGGGGATCATCCGCATGGCGCGCGAGATGCCGCCGGGCATCACCGTGTCACCGACGGGTTGGTAGACGCCGTACTTGCGCGGGATGAAGACGTCGGCTTCCCAGGCGCGGCGCTTGCCCACGCCAATGGTGGTGACGACGACATCCGCACCGGGGAGCACGTCGCGCCGGTCAAGCGAGGCTTCCACGGCGATGTCCGCGCCGGCAGCAGCGATCATCCGGCGACACAGGCCATCCGCCGTCGCCAACGCCTCCGGGTCAATGTCCACCAGGCCCAAGCGCCACAGTCCCAAATCGGGCGAGTGCAGCATATCGGCCACCAGCCCTTGCGTAAACATCGCGCTCCCCGCGCCAATCAAAACGATTTTGGCCATTGTATCTGACATTGTCATCCTTCACCGATCATCGGTGGAAACGTTGGAACGTTGGAACGTTCCAACGTGGCAAAACTCAGTGAAACGCCGGGAATTCGCGGTAGTCGCGCAGGTCAATGAGGTCGCCGGACTTGGCCCACGGGTACGCGCCGATTTCGGAGGGCAGTTTCCCCTGGTCGAAGCAGGTCTCCAGCGCCTCTTGTAAGCCCTCCACCCAGGTCAGGCGGTCGCCGTCGTCGCGGCAACGGACGATGCTCTCTGGAAACTCGGCGATCTCCCACATAGACTCTTGCGCGCCGTTGGTGCAGAGGACTTCGGGGATTGCGCCTTCGATGCTGCACGCCAAGGGCGCGCCGGTTCGCACAGACTCCACGGCCTGCCAGAGCTTACCGATCTGATCAGCATACGGATTGCCATAGTCCTTCACGCTGCCATCGCGGAAGCGCGCCAGTATGGATTCGCTGTACGCCGCGTAGGTGACTTCGGCATGCTCGAATTCGTAGCTGAAGATCGGGCCGATGTTGTTGGGGACGGGATGCGCGGTGTAGAACAGAATCTCGACGCCTTCAGCGGTACGACTGCGAATCGCGGCAGTATCATAATTCTCGATTGGATTGGCGCGGTAGAGTTCAGCCTGCACATCCACGGGCCAGGCGCTCGTCTCGCGCGTGTCGCCGAGGATGTAGAAGCAGTTGTGGAGGTAGTGCGCCGTCGCGTTGTGCGCGGGACTGTCGAGAATCCACTTTCCATCCGGGGTTTTGAGCTTCGCCGCCCAGGTGTTGCGCCCGTAGTACGATGCGCCGCGCGGCCAAAACACTTTCGTCCGCAACCGCAGCGGGCGACCCAGGACGCCGTCCAGTACGTCGCGCTTGAGCGCCTGGATCGCCGCCGAGTACGACCATTGATAGCCGATGCCGACCAATTTGCCGGACGCGCGCTGCGCTTCGACCATCTGCCAGGCATCCTGCACCGTCGCCGTGACGGGCTTTTCGCAGAGGACGTGCGAGCCGTGCGCCAGCGCCTTCTGCACAAACGGCAGGTGCAAGTGAATCGGCGGCGAGAGCACGACCAGATCGGCCCACGACTCGGCGTAGAAGCTGTCCAGATCTGGGTAGATCGGCACGCCGGTCTCCTTGAAGGCGTCCAGATAGCGGCAGCCCACCGGATTCGGGTCAATCCCGGCGACAAAACGCGCGTTGTGTTCCGCCGCCAGCGTGAACAGTTCCGCCAGATACGAATTCCCATAGCCCCCCAGGGCCACCATCGCCACAGCTACTTCTTTTTTCATTGGACAACCCCTGTGATAAGTGTTGAAACGTTAGAACGTTGAAACGTTTGAACGTTCCAACGTTCTAACGTTTCAACGTTCAAACGTGATGACGCGCCCCTCATCCGCTGATTGGCGGGCGAGGAGGCAGGCTTCGGTGACGGCGAAGACATCCTCCGGGCTGAGGAGCGCGGTGGTTTTGCCTTCGATGTGTTCCACGAAGTCCTGGAAAATCTGCTTTTCGCAGGCGACGGGCAACTCGGCCTCGCCCTCCGTTTCGGCGTTGATGAGATAGGCTCGCCCGCCGCGCACTTCGATAGCGCCATCGGTCCCCATCACGCGCACGCGGTCGTCGCCGTGGGTGGGCGCGGTAGATGGGCGCAGGTAGTCAATGCTGGCGGAGGCGAAGATGTCGCCGGTGAGCGTGAAGTGGCACAGTGCCGACATTTCCAGGTCGCCGTTGTCGTGGTTATGCTGCGTGGAGTGCGTCGCGTAGACGGAGGTGAACTTTTCACCGCTGAACCAGTAAATCCAGTCAAAGGCGTGGACACCAACCCAGGGAATCGTGCCGCCGTAGGTCGCCCGGTCGCGGTAGTAGGCGTCGCGGCGGCCTAAGCGGTATGATTTCTGCGTGTTGATCAAGCGCACCGTACCAATGTCGCCCTCTTGCACGGCACGCCACGCGGTATAGAAGGCCGGATCATAGCGCAGGTTCATCAACGCGGCGAAATGGAGACCGTTGGCGTACCACCCCTGGAATTTCGCCCTGGCTTCGGTGTAAACGGCGCGCAACATTCCCAGTTGCTCGAACGTAAGCGCGACAGGCTTCTCAGAGATAACGTGAATGCCGCGCCGTAACGCTTCCGCCGACATCTCAGCGTGCAACTCAAATGGACCGCAGACGCTCACGATGTCGGGCTGGAGTTGGTCCAGCATCTGCCGGTAATCGCTGAAGACCTCTGGCGTGAAGCCCAGCGCGTCGCAGTATCTTAGCCAGGGTGTGACATCATCCTCCGGCGCGCCGGACGCCATCCCCACCACCCGCACGTGGGGCAAATGGGGTAGTGCGTCCCATACGTACTTGTCGTGTCCGCCCCGATTGCCGATCATACAGAGTTTCATAGGTCTACTCCTTGTCAGATGTTCGATATGGCCCACATCCCAGGCCGATGCGGATGACGTTATGTCCATATCGCATCATACCATGACCCTGCTTTAAGAACAACACTTGAACATCCGCATACTACACAAACTGGAACGGATCGCCGACCGGGACGTGCGTGATCGGCACATCGGGGACGCGCGCGCACAGCCACTCAACGAGATAGGCCATCCCCGGCTCTTCGCTGTTGGCGTGGCCGATGACGATGAGCGCCAATTGACGGCCTTGAGCCATCGCGTCGCGCACGTACTCGCAGGTTTCCCACTCGTGGATTTCACCGGCGATGAGCACATCCATCGGTTGCCCGCTCATAAAGTTGATCTGCCATGTCCCGCCGGCCGCGCCGACCATCATTCCCACGCGGCGGCACGGCATATACAGGTCGCCCACCACACGCACCGTCAAAATCCCCAACTTCGCCTTCAATTCTGCCGCCAATGCTCCCACCGTGGTTTCCGGCACTGCGAAAAGGGGCATCGTGTCGTCGGGCAGATACGCTTCCCACCCCAACGCCCGCACAACGCCAGTCGTGATGCCATCGGGTTGATGCATGTGCCAGTGATCGTGGAACCGCCACACGACGATACCGTGCTTGTCCAACAATGCGCGCTTGGCCTGGTAGACAGGGTCGTTCGCCAGCCACTCAGTCTCGTCCAGGTGGTTGTAGAACGTCGGCTCGTGGGTGATGATGAGATTCGCGCCCAGTTCCGCCGCGCGTTGAATCACGGCGTAACTGGCAAGGAACGTCGTCACGATGCCGGTCACAGGCTGCGCCGGATCGCCGGACTTGAACGTATCCACAGTCTCCGCCAGCGGCGCGCCGGGAATCGCCGTAAGGATGGCGTCAATTACATCTTGAATTGTCGTTGTCATTATCGTCCTCCTAAAAATAGTCAGCAGATTTAGCAGATTAAGCAGATTTTTTACTTTCTCAATCTGCTAAATCTGCTTAATCCGCTGATAAATTTTTGTAGTTATCGGTCAGCGCCGTGAGCCGCCGGAGATACGGTTGCACAGCAGGGAACAGCGCGCAGTAGACCTCTGCATACAACTGAGAATAAAATTCGTGGCGCACCTCGTCGGGTGTAAACGGTTCTGGCGCGATGCGCGTCATGGCCTGCGCGGCGGCGCGTGCGTCGGGGAACAGCCCCGCGCCGGTCGCCGCCAGGATGCCCGCGCCGAGTGCCGCCGCCTCGGTCACTGCTGCGCGGTAGACCGGCTTGCCCGTCACATCTGCGATGATGTGGAGCCAGCGGTCGCTCTGCGCGCCGCCGCCCATCGCCACATAGTTTTCCACAGGCAATCCAAGCGCCGCTTCCACGCCTTCGGTACACAGACGCTGCTCAAAAGCAATGCCCTCCAAAATCGCCCGGTACAGATGCGCCCGCGTGTGGATGCCGCGCCAGCCCACCACAATCCCACTCGCCGCCGCGTCCCAATACGGGTTCAACACCGAATTCCAGTAGGGGACAAGCATCAATCCCTCCGCGCCCGGTGGAATACCGGCAATCGCTTCGTCATACAGCATTTCGGTAGTTGGGTGGTTGGGTAGTTCGGCGGTTCTCCCATTCGCTGATTCGCCGATTCGCTCATTCGTTGATTCGCTCATTCGCTGATTCGCCGATTCTGCCATTCGCTCCACAAACCACGCCACCGTGTACCCGCCGCCGAGCAGCGCCGTTTCGACGCAGTAGCTGCCGGGGATGCCGCCGTAGAGCGTGCGGAAGGCGCGATCGGTCACATAAGCATCAGAGTACGTCCCGGAAATGACCGACGTGCCCAGGCTGAGGTACGCTTGCCCTGGCCGGGTGATGTTGACGCCCAGGCCGCTCATCTGTCCATCGCCGACGCCCGCGACGACGGGCAAGCCAGCAGGCAGGCCGGTGAGCGCGGCGGCTTCGGGCGTCACCGCGCCCACCACCGCGCCGGGCGGATAGGCTTCCGGCATCTGCGCCGCGTCTACGCCGAGGTAGGCGAGCAGGTCAGCGTTCCAGGCATCCGAGCGCATATCGAACAGGCCGGTGGGATCGGCGCAGCCCCATCCCGTGCGATATTCGCCGGTCAACCGGTGGATGAGAAACGCGGCAACGTCCAGATACTTCGCCGCGCGCGCAAACACGTCGGGTTCGTGCATGCGCAGCCAGGCAATCTTGCCAAGTGTGAGATTGACGGACAGCGGCTTGCCGGTTTCATGGTGGATACGCTCTGCGCCATACTCCTGGGCGATGCGGGGCAGCAGTTCGCGGGCACGCTCGTCCATCCAGACGATAGCGGGACGCAAGGGCGCGCCTGCCGGATCCACAGGGACGAAGGTCTCACGCTGCGGGGAAATACACAGCGCGGCAAGGCGGGAGGGTTCCACCTGGGCGACCGCTGCGCACACGGCCTGCACGCACGCTTCCCACCACACTGCGGCGGGTTGTTCGTGCCAGCCGGGACGCGGCATCAGCAACGGCAACGCGGCGCGTCCTTCCGCGCACCGCGCATCGCGGCGCGCGCCGCGTGTGTCCCACACGATAGCTTTGCAGGCGGTCGTGCTGCTGTCAATGCCGATGACCCAATCCCTTGTGGCGGGCATACTACTGCCTTTGTGGTCGCAACATACCCCGGTAGATGCCAGGGATCGAATCAACAATCACTTCTGCCCCCGCGACTTTCCGGTAGAAATCCACAGGGCCGGCGCCGCCGATCACAGCATACCCGTAGCCTTTGAGCTTCATATCCAGCAAGCACGCCATCAACAACGCCGCGCCGGTTCCCTTGCCGCGCTCGCTCTCTGCAACACCGGTGGGGCCGAAGAAGCCCAATGCCGTCGCGTCGTAACAAGCAAATCCAATGATGTCGCCCTCTTTGAGCGCGATGAAACAACTCACGGGATGGGTATGCAGAGCTACCGCCGCCTCGCTGGCCCATCCCGCGTTGAACGTGTCGCGCACCCAGTCAATGATGAGCTGATTTTCTGGGCCGATGGGTTTGCGAATGATGATACCCAATGCCTCTTGAGCAGCAACAAAGTCCCAGTTGAGGTCCAGGTTATAGAGTCTTACAAGCATATCAGGCATAGCAATCTCCTCTGCAAATAGCCACAGAGGACACAGAGTTCACAGAGAAAAAATTAAAAATCTCTGCGCTCTTCGCGTGCTCTGCGGTAAAATTTTCATTATCGGAGCTGCGCTACAGGTTCGGGCACACTCCTCCGGAAATTAAGGATGAACATGATGCACGAGATTCACCCCAATGGATGAACCTTGCTGCTAGAAAGCATTGACACAGGTGACGCCAATCTCCTCCGGTTGCAACGGCATCGCCGCGGTGATTAGCACCTCACGCGCCTCGCCTGGCAGCAGGTCGAAGTAGTTGTCCGATGGCAGCGCCCCTTCCGGCAACGCGAAATGGACCGCGTGCGCGTAACTATCCGCCCCCACCCGAACCACACACTGCCATGTGCCATCCACCATCCGTGATTCGCTATTCGTCATTCGCAACCCGCCACTCGCCACTCGCAATTCACGGTAATCTACAGCGCGGAAGATGCCCGGCGCAATCTCAGGCCGCGACGGGATGCGCGCCATCCACAGACCGCAGGTCGGGTCGAGGTCGCCGCGCGGGAACGCAACAAGCGTGGTGCGCGACAGGGGCGCGGCTTCGACAGAAACGGTGCGCAGTTGGCTGAGACTGCCGCCCAGGCTGAGGTAGCCGTATTCCAGGTCGAAAGATAAGGCATCGGCGCTATCGTTGGCTATGACGACGCGAATCATATCGTTGCCAGCAGAACGCAAGATGAGACGCACGGGCGCGTAAGTACGCCTGATAAAATACCACGCCGGTTTACGGCGCAGGTAGTAATCCACAATCGTCCAGCCGACTTCACCCCAACAATCCGAGTACATCCAGAAAAGATTGCCGCCGCAGTTGGGATTGGCGTGCATTGAATCCAGCGCATAGGTATACATCAGCCCTTGCACCAGGCCGCTATAAAGCACGTACTCGTCGGGCGTGAGCGTGTCAGGGTCAACGTAATGCTTGCGGATGCCGGCGTCCACCGTGTTCTTCTCGAAGGTGTTGTTGTGATGCTGCCAGACCTTGCCCTGGCGGTCGAAGGGCGCGCCGTCGAGATAGGTGAGCAGCGTCTCTTTCGCGGACGCGCCGATGTAGCCGAACTCGGAGACAAAGCGCGCGGTACACGCATCGTAGGTCTCCGGCGTGATGCGCACCTGCATGTCGGGGTTCATCGTGCCCTCGCCCCAGTAGTGGCAGTCGCCCACGTCGTAGGCGTTGGGCCGTGCGCCGCCGTAGGGGGAGCTGTTCCAGTAGGGGATTTCCGGGCAGTTGCGCTGCACTACGGCGGGCAGGATGTAATTGTAGACGTGCGCGCCACCGCGCGTCTTTTCTTTCCACCAATCCGCCAGGCCCCAATGATTCTCATTGTTGCCGCACCACAGCGCGAGGCTGGCGTGACGGCGCAGGCGGCGGGTTTGGTAGTCGGCTTCCTTCTCCACTTCCTCGCGGAACCATGCCAGGTGGTCGGGATACGGCGCACAGGCGAACATAAAGTCGTGCCAGAGCAAGATGCCGTAGCGGTCGCACGCTTCGTAGAAGGCGTCGCGCTCGTAGAGACCGCCGCCCCAGATACGCAGCATGTTGAAGTTGGCGTCGCGCGCCTCGCGGACGAGGGCGTCGTACTTTGCGTCGCTCACGCGGGCGTAGAGCGCATCGGCGGGAATCCAGTTCGCGCCTTTGGCGTAGACTTTCTGGCCGTTGATGATGAAGGCGAAGGTGTCGTCGGTGTCCAATTCGATGAAACGGATGCCATACTCGAAGGTTTTTGTGTCAACGGATTGAACGGATTTTAACGGATTTTTTTCTTCGGTAATGGTGAGAATGGCTTCGACTTTGTAGCGGTGTGGGTCGCCGAGGCCGTTGGGGTACCAGAGCTGGGCGTCGGGAATGGGGATGAGCAGGGCGATGTAGGTAAGACCGGAGCGGAGCAGGGCGTTGGCTTCGGCGGAGAATACGCGCCCTTGCGCGTCGGTCAGTATGACGCTGGCCGCGCCTTCGCGGGTTTTGAAGTAGTGGAACTGGTCCACGGCGACGGTTGCGTAAACGAGGACTTCCTTGCCGTGCTGCACCGGACGCAGCGCTACATCACGGATGCAGGCGGCGGTCATCAGGCGCAGGGTCACGTCGCCGGCGATGGCGGTGGTCGGCGTGCGCGGCCCCCAGTCCCAGCCCCACGAGTACTGCGGCTTGCGGGCGAAGGTGCGGCGCGGTTCGCCGCGCTCCGGGCGACCGTTGCCCGCTTCGGTGCCAGGGCGGACGCCGTCGCAGGAATCCACATCGGCTTCGGTGACGTGTTCGACGCCAGCCGTGAGCCGCACGAGCAGCACGTTCTCGCCATCCACGAGCCACGGCTTCACGTCGCGCACGAAAGGACGGAACGCGCTCGGATGACTGCCGATGTGCTCACCGTTGAGAAAGATTTCAGCGTTGCAGTCCAGGCCGTGCATTTCCAGCTCGGCTACATCCGCACTGCGCCAGCCCTCCGGCGCGACGAACGTCCGCCGGAACCACCACGAGCGCGTCTCCGTCCACGCGCAGTCGAAGCTGTTGAGGCCAAGCAGCGGTTCGGCGATGCGCCCGGCGTCAATGAGGCCCTGGTGAATGTCGCCAGGGACAGGCTGCGCCATCCAGCCATCTTCAGAATGTGAGAGAGTGCGCACGTTGGCAAGCGGGTAGGTGAGGATTTCGTCGCGCAGTTGCCAGGTTCCATTGAGTAAAAGCGTTGTATGCATAAGGGGTTATCTCCACATGAACAGATGAAGGAACCCTTGCGAAGGCGCAGGAGCGGCCCTCGCAAGGGCGGTTCAATCACCAGATTGCGTTATTTCTCCGACGCTCGCGGAATCCAGACGCGCATGGCGCCGCCGCCGCGATTAGCCCAGGCATAGTAGGGTATGGCGGTCAACGTCGCATCGTGGTAGGCCGGCGTCTGTTTGACGGCAGAGCGGTAAAGATGATCCTTCCACGCGCCTTCCTCTGCGATTTTCCCCTGCGCTTCAACGACAACCACACCGCCCAGCAGATCAGGGCGCACAACCGCGTGCAGCGGCGAGCCATTGCCCAGGTGAACATCCAGCAAATCCACGTTCGGATGATCGGCCTCTTCCAGGCAATAGATCAGCGGGCCGCGTTGGATGGCGACGCAGCCACGCACAGCGTCCACGCGGGGATGCGCCTCAACGAGCAGCGGCGGCATCGCCAGGTCCAGCTCGATCACGTCGCCCGACTGCCAGGTTTGCCGGACCGTCGTGATATGGTTCTCGACCACAAATGACTCGACTGAATCTCCGTTGATCCCCAGCATAACGCCCTTACACCAATCCGGAATTCGCAGCGCCAACGTCCAATCCGATCCATCCGTCGCTTCGATAGTCACACGCACTTTGCCATCCCAGGGATAGTCGGTTTCCATACGCAACGTCGCGCGAGGGCCGCCCTGTCCATCGGTCGTGATGGTTACTGGCATATATTGGTGGATGTGGATGCCTTCCTCATTCACCGTCGCCGCGTAGTGCGCCACAACGGCAATCTGGCGCATCACATTCGGCGGACAACAGGCGCAGCCATACCACTCCGGGCGCTCGATGCCGCCCCGGCTCTGCAAGGGGTTGACGTAAAAGTAGCGGCTGCCGTCCAACGACACGCCGCTGAGGAAGCCGTTGTAAAGCGAGCGTTCCAACACATCGGCGAAACGCGCTTCGCCCGTGGCGAGCAGCATCCGCCAATTCCACATCATCGCGGCGATAGCGGCGCACGTCTCGCAATAGCAGTGGTCGGTGGGAAGGTCGTAAGCCGGGCCGAACGCCTCGCCGTGGGGTTGAGCGCCATACCCGCCCGTGACATGCATTTTGTGCGTTGTCATATCGCACCATAGCCGTTCGAGGGCAGCCGCCAATGCCGGGTCGCCAGTTTCCATATAGACGTCGGTCACGCCCGCCGTCAGGTAGAGCTGGCGGACAGCGTGGCCTTCGACGACACTGGCCTCGCGCACGGGGACGCGATCCTGATGATATTCAGGGCCAAAGTGTCCATAACCCTTCATTTGATTTTTACCGCGCTGATCCACAAAGAAGGAAGCCAAATCGAGGTAACGGCGCTCGCCGGTGTCACGATATAGCTCCACCAGCGCCAATTCGACCTCCGGATGACCGCACGCGCCGGGGCGTTTGTCGGGGCCAAAGACAGAAGCAATGTGATCGGCGAAACGGCAGGCCACATCCAGCAACCGTCGGTCGCCGATGGCGCGGTGCATCGCCACCGCCGCTTCGAAGAGATGGCCGGCGCAGTATAGCTCATGATCGTGGTCAAGGTTTGTCCAGCGTTGATCCAGCTTGTGAACCTGATAATAGGAGTTGAGATAACCGTCAGGCAACTGCGCGGCAACGATCAGGTTGATGACCTCATCCGCCATACGCTCGATCTCCGGGTCGCGGATGTTCGCCAGGTCGTATGCCACCGCTTCAAGCCATTTGTAGATGTCGGAATCCATAAACACGGGACCTTTATACGGCCCCTCTCCCGTACCCGCCGCCAACCGCAGATTGTTGAAGTTGCCCGCGCGCTCCAACTGGCGATAGCCATGCGGCAGGCTCACCTGCCGGTTTATCGTCTGCTTGTTCAGCCAAAAACCACCGTTGACCGTGATGCCGCCTAACGGCAATGAACGCTGTTGAGCGTAAGGGCTTGATTTTGTCGTTACGTGCATGATCGTCTCCTGATGTGAAAGGTTCTATTTCGCTTGTTGAATGTCAACGGCGCAGAAACTTTCTGCTTTCACCGGCAGATTCACAATACACCATCCACTCACCGAAAAACTGACGGTCGCCGCAGGTTGTCCGTTGATATGTATATTATAGTCACCTGCTGGCAATCCCGCAATTCGCAAGGGCGTGATATGCGCATCCCGCGTGCGATTTTCCAATGTAAAGCGGAGTGCGCGCCAGTCCTCGCTCACGGCGATGGGCTGACCGGCCGCAAAGCCGTCGCGCGCAAGGAGCAAATGCAGCCGTCGTCCGCCCTGGATGACGTGGAACCGCTGGCGCAGGCCGTCCTGGGGGATGACGCCGTCTTCGGTCAACCGTCCACCGTAGACGATGCGCCCGAACAGCGGGTCGTCTGTCAGAATCGCGGCGGCGGCGCGCAAGGCGCCGGCGTAGCCCAGCTCGATTTCGCCATCGTAGAACCACGCGCCTCGCTGGTTGGGCTTGCGAATCCACATCGGCCCGTATTTTTCGGGCGTAATCGCCCAACCGGACGCGCCGTCGTTTTCCGGGCCGGGATACCAGTAGCCGTAGTGGGTCTCCGGCGTCCCGGTGTTCATCAAGGCCCAGGAACTCAGGATGGATGCGTAGCCCAGCCGCAGGTACGGCGCGGGATCGGGGGCGTAATACAGCGCGTAATCCAGGATCGCCCAGCCGCCCATCTGCGACATATAGCTCAAGGCGTAGGCTGATGACTGCCCGCCGCGATAGTCGCCGCCGAGCAAGTAGTAAGCCGGTTCCACCCAGCCCCGCAGCGCGATGTTGGCCTGCAATTGCTTCTCCATAAACGCCGCAAAATCCGCGCGCTTGACCTCCGGGTGCGAATACCACTTGTCCTTATATTTGTTGCGCCACAGCTTCTCGTCTGGCCCCAGATCGTGTTCCAGCCCGTATTTGGCGACGGCGTGCGAGGTCTCAAAGGCCGTCGTGTCGAAAGGATATTCCGAATCGAAGGGGTAGGGATCGTCATAGACGAAATACTTCACCTTCTTCTCCCATTCGCCCCGCAGCCACTCCGCCTGCGCTGGTCGCCCTTCCGCCTCCAACGCTTCAATGAGGTCCACGATGAGCAGTTCGTTGTACAGCCCCAGCGTGTAAGCCCAGTAGCCTTCGCCGCCCTGCGGCAAGTCGTCGGCGCCGCCCAGGGTGAAGTAGGCCCGCGCTGTCTCGAAAGCGCGTGTCAGATAGCCGTCCTTGTCCAGGTAGCGCGTCATCCCCGGATACAGGCTGGCGATCTGGTACATGTGGAAATAGAGCATGATGATGTGCGGGTAGTCGTAGCCGCGCCAGAGGTGTTCCAGCCCCCGGCCCTTGGAGCCGAAGCCGTGTTCATTGTGGCGATTTTCGTACCAGTTGGGCACGCCGTAGATGAAATAAGGGTACGGCGTTTCTTCGTCGGTGCGTTGGAGCTTACCCCACACAAAATGCTCAAGGTAATATTCGACGGCGGCAATTTCCTCCTGTACAGGATGGTGGACGTTCTTGGCGGCGATGAACGGCGCTTTCGGCAGGGCGGTGTCGTCGCAGGCGAGGACGTAGCCCCACCAGCCGTCGAAGCCGTCCGTGTCGTCCGGTCCGCGCAGGATGGCCCCGCGCATGTCCCACACGGAGAACAGCCCGTTGTACCACTTGGCCGGGTCGCGGTGCTGCTGCTTGTGGACGAGGAACGCCGTCCGCTTGGCGATCAGCGTCTCCAACGGCTCGGCGACGAAGAATTCCAGCGGCATCGTTTGACCCTCGCCATACTGCACCGTCAGCAGATTCTCGCCGAGCCGGGCAAAGGCGACTTCGTAGACGTGCGTGTCGGGCTGCGGTTCGCCGAGGTACGTCACCTGGGTTTGGGCGGGGAATTCGGGCGCGAGGACGTGCTCACGGTGTTTCGTGCGCAGGGAGAGGCGGACGGGCAGGTCTACCGGCGCAGTCATACCGGGGACCACCTGGACGTCGAAGCCGCCTTCCGCGTACAGCACGTCGCGCACGCCAGCGTAATCGGCGGCCCAGCGGAAGGTGAAGCCGTAGGTCAGGTCGGCGCCCGGCGCGAGCGTGACGCCGGTATGCGGCTGTCGCCACGTCCCGCGCGTCTCGCCGGCCCCGCTCACCGCCGAGTGGATGTAGACCCAGTACGCCGCGCGCGCGATGCGGGTGCGGTCGTGCTCGTCGTGCTCTTCGTAGTATTCCAGCTTTGTCCCCGGCAGCGGCGTCATCACCAGATACGGGCCGACGCCGTTGGGCCGCTCCCAGAAGATGAACGCGCCATGCCCGCCGATGAAGCTATGCCGGGCCACGACGCGGGTGTAGTTCGCCAGGTTGTCCTGGACGAATTGCCGGTTGAAGGGCAGCGGCAGCGCGATGTCGCCCAACTCCAGCGGCGTGTCGCCGGGATTGTGGAAGCGCAGCGTCCAGACCAGGCCGCCATCCTGTACCGCAAATTGCTCGGTCAGCGCGAAGTCGCGGATGCCGCGCGGCAATTGGCCGCTTCCGGCGTAATGGAACGTCCACGGCCCACCGTCGGGCATATCCGTCGCGCGGATGTCGCCGGAGCCAAACGCCGTCGCCGCGCGCCATTCCGCGCCAGGGCGTCGGTAGCGGATGACCACGTCCCCCAGCGTCTCGCCCGGCCAGATGTAGTCGGTATCGAAGGTATCCCCGCCGGCCTTGAGGCTCGTGATTCCGCCGCGATTCCAGGATAGAAGGAAAGTATGCGCCATAACTAGCTCCTTGGGGAAGGAGTACGAAGTATGGAGTAGGGAGTAGGGGAATACGATCCCTTACTTCTTACTCCATACTCCTTACTCCATTAAATAGGGCAATGTCGTTGCCTCGTCGCGCATCAGCGCCTCAACGTCGTCCAGTTCCAGCGGGGCGGCGGCGGTGAGTATCTCGATGCCGGTTGCGGTGACGACAACGGTGTCTTCCACGCGGATGTAGAGCTTTTCTTCGGGAATCCACATCTGCGGGTCCACGGCGAAGACCGTCCCCGGCAGGAGTGGGCGGCGGAGGTAGTCGCCGTCGTCGTGGACAGCCATCCCGACCGGGTGCGAGAGGTGCCCGCGAAACTCCAATGTGCGGCGCGCGCCCTCGCGGTGGCTCTCTTTCGAGAACGGCCAGCGTTCCCAGAGCGGGCGCATCGTTGCGGCGGCCTCGTCCATCACCTGATCCGGCATGACGCCGGGGCGAAGCGCGGACAGCAAGACCTTGTGATAGGCGACGATGTAGCCGTACAGTTCACGCTGCCAGGGAGCGTAGACGCCGTTGACCGGCCACATCCGCCCGATGTCGCTGGTGTAGTAGCGGCACTCCGGCGCGACGTCCATCAGCACGAGGTCGCCATCCTGCAAAGGGCAGTGGTTGAGGAAATAGTGGACGTGCCAGATATTCTCGCCGCCAGCGATGATGGGGCGGTAGCCCTCACCCTGCGCGCCGTTGACCGCGTAGATGTAGTTCGCCAGCGCGCCAAGCTGGCCTTCGACGACGCCGGGCCGCGTGACGCACATCGCCTCACGGACGGCCTGCGCGCAGAGCCGACCCGCGCGCCGCATCACGGCGACTTCGCGCGGACTCTTGACCGAGCGCAGCTCGTCGAGGATGGGCGTCAGGTCGCGCACTTCAACGCGAGGAAAGCGCGAGCGCAGCAGGGCGATGAGGCGCTGTTCCCGCGCGGGCTGGCCATCCCAGGGATCGCGCGCGGCCATCTGGTTGGCCCAGAGCAGGTCGTGGCGGGTTTCGGCGCGTAGTTCGGCCGGCGCGTGCGGCGTATAGACTACCCGCGCCTCGGCCAAATGCTCGGCGAGCGCCTCACGCGGGCAGACGGCGTCCACGCCGGTGAGGGACTTCACCAGGTCGGCGTCTTCCAGGCCCGGCGGCGCACCCTCGCCGAGTTGCGCCCGACCGCGTTCGGGCAGGTAGAGCGCAGCGGTGCGCGCCGCGCCGTTGAGCAGGAGGTACGCCTGGGGCGTTTCCAGGCCGCAGCAGTAGAAAAACTCGTTGGTCTGGCGAAAGACCACGTAGCCGCGCGGCGCGGGCGCGCTTTGCAGCAGGGCATACGCGCCGTCACCAATAGCGTCGAAGAGTTTCTCCCGTCGGGCGACAAACTCTTCCGCCGGAAAATCCGTTTGCCAACGCGAAACAGGTTGGTTAGGTAAAGTCATAGCGCCACTCCTGGAACGTTGAAACGTTGAAACGTTTGAACGTTCCAACGTTGAAACGTTCAAACGTTCGAACGCACCGGGAAGTAGACGGTGTAGCGCTCGTCCTGGACTTCGTAGAGGGGGACGAAGCGCAGGCCGCGTTCCTGGCCACGCGCCCGGTAGCCTGGACGCCACACCCCCCATTCGCGCTCGTTGTGAGGCGTGAGGAGCGTTTCGGGATGGTCTTTATCGCCGATCAGCACCCGTTCCTCGTCGCACAGGCCGGCCAGGACGACGGGGCCATCCATGAAGGCGACGGTGTCCGGCTCGTCGGGCATGGGGCTGCTCCACAGGCGCTTGGGGAATTCGACGCGCACCTTATCGTTGCCCTGCCACGTCCGCTGGAGGTTCAGGAAGCTGGACGGGGATGCGGGGATGGTCTGCGCTTCGCCGTTGATCCAGACGCGCGCCGCGCCTACCGTCCACCACGGGACGCGCATCTGCAAAGCAAACGTCGCCGGGCGTTCGCTGTGAACGGAGAACTCGACCGACCAGCGGTTGGGCCGGTGCGTTTCGCCATCCGGGGTGCGCGGGCCGGGCATGGAGGCTTCGGTGTCGAAGGTCTGCTTGATTGTCACTGGGACGCCGTCCCATTGCCAGGCCAGTTCGGTGGGGATGTACTGGCTGACCACCAACCCGGCATCGTTCTCGAAGTAGGTGTGGTTGCCGTAGATCGTGTGCGCCTGCACCAACGAGCCGTGGCAGCACCAGAAGTCGTGCGTGGGCGTGCCCCACACTTTGACCGAACCGGCCTGAAGCGGCAGGAAGTACGCCACCATGCCCGTTTCGGGGTTCTGCTGGGCCAGGATGCCGTTGTAGAGGTTGCGCTCCCAGTAGTCGGCGTAGGCTACATCGCCTGTCCAGCGCAGCAGGTAGTCGGCCAGGCGCATCATGTTGTAGGCGACGCAATGCTCCTGGTTCTTGTCGCTGAGGCGGGCGGCGAACGCGAAGGGCGGATTCCAGACTTCGCCGGTGGTCTGGCTGCCGGTGCAGAAGACGCCCCGGTCGGTGACAGCAGAACGCCAGTAGGCTTCGGCAATATCGCGCCAGCGCTGCTCGCCGGTGACTTCGTAGGCGCGGGCCGCGCCGTGCGCCTCGGGGATGGTGGTGTTGGCGTGACGGTTGGTCAGCGGGTCTTCGCCGGCCAGCAGCCGCTCGAAGAGGCGCGGGCGGTCGTAGCGGCGTAGCAATTCCAAGTGTTCCGCCTTGCATGTCAGGCCATAGAGGTCGGCCCACACTTCCAACATCCCGCCGGTCTCCACGTCCAGGATGTCGTCCAGTTCGGCGCGGGAGAACTGCGCCGTCCAGCGGTAGAACCACTCGGCCCATTGGCTGAGGACATCGAGGGCCTGTTCATTCCCGGCGTAGGCCGCCATCTCGTAGAGGCCCATCAGGGTTTTGTGGACGGTGTAATGCGGCGCCCACACCGATTTGCCGCGTGCGATCCAATCCAGGTATTTCTCCGGGATCGAGCCGGCCCACCCGCCGCCGTTTTCTTGCTGGCAACGGGCCAGCTCGGCGACGATGAAGTCGGCCTTCGCCTTCACCTGAGCGTCGCCGGTGTTGGCGTAGAGGCGGGCCGCCGCTGACAGCCAATGGCCGAGGAAGTGCCCGCGCAACTGGCAGGTCGGGGCTTCCCAGCCCCAGTGAATGTCTTCCTGCCGGTTGCGCGGGTTCCACAGACCGGCTTCGAGGTAATAGTTTTGCAGCAGGTTTTGGTTTTGCAGGCTCATTACGTAGGCGTAGTTCAATTCGGCGCGCTGTTGAAACAGGCTGGGTAGTAGTTTGACAGCGCGCGCCGGAACGGGACGAAAGACTGTGTGCATGGTGTCTCCTCCAAGAATGACAGGATTTACGGAATGGGAAGATCAAAATTCGCTTGGCAGTGATATTTTTGTCACTAGCCTTTCAAGCCGCTGACGGCGATGCCTTGAATGAAGTAGCGTTGGGCCAGGAAATAGATGATGATGATGGGCATAATCATCATGGTCGAGGCGGCCATGAGCAAGTCCCAGCGGGTGCGCCCCAGGAATGCGCTGCGGAAGGTCGCCAGGCCTAGAGCGACGGTGTATTTGTTGGGGTCTTTGGAAAGGTACAGCAACGGCCCCATGTAGTCGTTCCATGTGCCGATGAAGGTGAAGACGGCCACGGTCGCCAGCGCGGGCTTCGCCAGCGGCATCATGATGCGCCAAAAGATACCGAACTCGCTGCACCCGTCTATGCGCGCCGCGTCGGTCAGTTCTTCGGGCAAGGTGCGGAAAAATTGTCGCAGGAGGAAGATGTTAAACGCGCCGCCGCCAAAGAACGCCGGGATAATCAGCGGATAGTAGGTGTTGACCCAGTGCAGCCGGCTGAAGATGACAAAGGTGGGGATCATCAGAACGATGCCGGGCAGCATCATGGTGGACAACACCACGCCAAACCAGAAGTTCTTGCCCGGAAATTCGATGCGTGCGAAACCGTAGGCGCATAACGCGGACGTGCCCACAATGGCGATCTCGTTGAGGACGAGGATCATAAATGTATTGCGGAGATAGACGCCAAACGGCCTGGTTGTCCAGGCTTCGACGTAATTCTGAAAGCGCGGCGGGATGGGAATCCATTGCGGTGGATACCGGAAGACCGCCAACTGTGTCTTGAGTGAACTCGTGAGCAGCCACAGGAAAGGCAGGATCATCGCGGCGGCGCCTGCCACCAACAACGCCCAGATAAATGCTCGCCACAAACGCTCCTCAATGGGTTTGCCGCCGAATTTCGAGGGACGAGGTATGGAAACTGCGTTACTTTGCGCGGTCATGCTACCTCCTGTTAGATGGCGTCATAGTGAATCAGCCGCCCCACGTACTTAAAGACGAGCAGGGTCAGGCCAAGAATAATAAAGAAAAGAATCCACGCGAGCACCGCCGCGTAGCCCATGTCGAAGTATTGAATGCCGGTACGGTAAGTGTAGAGGACGTAGAACAAGGTGGCATTTTGCGGCCCGCCGGCAGTGATCAGGAACCCGGCGGTGAACACCTGGAAGGAGCCGATAATCCCCATGATCAGGTTGAAGAACATCACCGGGGAGATGAGCGGCACGGTCACGTAGCGCAACTTGGCCCACCGGCCAGCGCCGTCAATCTCAGCGGCTTCATACAGTGTTTCGGGGATGCCTTGCAAGCCGGCCAGGTAGATCACTACACCGCCGCCCAGTCCCCACAGGCTCATCAAGATCAGGGCTGGCATGGCCCATTTCGGATCCTGGAGCCACATCACCTTCGGCAAGCCCAGCATACGCAAAACCATATTGATCAGGCCAAACTCGGTGTTGAACACAAAGTTCCACAACACGGCGTTGGCGACGGCTGGCACAATGCTCGGAATATAAAAGATGGTGCGGAAAACGGCGATGCCGCGCACTTTGCTGTTCAGCAGCATGGCGACCAGGAAACTCAACACCAGACTTACCGGGACCGAGACCAGCGTATAGTAAGCTGTGACCTTCAACGATTGCACAAACAACTTGTCCCGGAAAATCTCCTTAAAGTTCTCCAGGCCAATGAAAACAGGATCGCGGATCATGTTCCAATCGTAAAAGGTCAACCAAACGGCAACCAGCGCGGGCAACAAGAACCAAATGAGAAACCCCAGGATAAAGGGCAAAATGAAAAGATACCCGGTAAGAGTTTTTCTGCCCCTTTCGGTACGAGGTGTCAAAAAGCCCAATCGGTGGGTGATCGCACTCACGTTTTACCTCCCTTCACAAATCATCACAGAGGGCGCGATTAGCGTAGAGATGGGGCCTCCGGACTATCGCGCCCTCTGTGGTATAGACGCCAACGAATCGCCCGATATAAAACTACGGTCGCGCCTGCTCTTCTTCCATAATACGGTTGGCTTCGGCGACGGCAGCGGGCAAAACATCCACAACTTTGGCATCGCCGATCCAGATTTTATCAAAGACTGGCGCAAGCGCGGTTTCATTGGCCTTCGCGTATCCCACAGGCATGGTGAGATAATGTCCGTACTTGGCCGCATACTCCGTGACGATAAGATTATAACCCTCCGGGTGTTCGGGCGGAGTACACCACCGGGCAATAGCAGATTCGGTCATCAGCGCAGTCTGACTCGGCAACCAGAGGCCATTCTTGCAGTAGCGTTCCTGGAACCACGGCGAGGAAAGGAAGCGAATGAGCTTCCACGCCGCATCAGGATGTTCGGTGTCTTTGACGATGGTGACCAGGTGCGCCTGCATATCAGTTGCGGGGCGCGTCATCTTGGGGAGCACGCCGGTGCCCAGGCCGCCTTCGATTTCCCACAGCCAGTTGACCGACCACGAACCGGTATTGTACAGCGCCACCTTCTTGGTCTCCAGGAATTCGGCTTCACCCATACCCAGGGCATCAAAAGATGCGGAGGTGGGGGCGACGTGATGGACGAGCGCCAGGTCAGCGATGCGTTGGAGCGCTTCCATAGCTGCCGGTTTATCCAGCACGATCTTCTGCGACACCGGGTCTACCCAATCTGCGCCATTGGACTGAACTGCCGCATGCAGCGGAATCCACCAGGTCGGCCAATGGACGCCCCAGCGTTCAACCCGCTCAACATCAAAGCCGGCCTCGTTGGGGTGCTTGCCGTTGGCATCCACCGTCAGTTGCCGTGCGATGTCGAGGAACTCATCCCAACTCCAGGCTTCGTCAGGATCATTGCTCGGTGGTTCAACGCCCAGTTCATCGAAGAGGCTTTTGTTGTAATAGAAGTGCGGCGCCACCCAGCAGGAACCAATGCCGTACCATTGACCTTCGAAGGAACAGCGATCTTTTTCCTGCGGTTGAATCCAGTAATCAGGCTTTGACATTTCGGGGTCGCTGGCGATGTAGCTATCAAGCGAGAGCAACAATTTGTCCTTGCAAAAAGTGCGATAGACATCGCTCTCAACTCTGGCGCAATCGGGTGGCGTCCCGGCGGCGACCAACGACAAAAGCTGTTCCAAGCGGGAAACCCCCTCGGCCTGTTCAACCTGAATCCACTCAATGTTGGGGTTTTCTCCTTCGAACCTGGCTTTCTCCTCTTCACGCCACTCTGTACCGCCAGGTTCACCCAGGAATTCCAGCGACACTTTCTCCACCGGCGGCGGCGCAGCCGTTGGACCGGCAGATACTTCTTTGGGCGTCGGTTGCACCACATCAGGCTGTGTCGTAGCCTTTGGCTTACACGCCGAAATCAAAACGGCGCTCCCGGCCAATCCGGCCATAAGCAAAAACTCGCGGCGACTTATACGTTTAGTTGTCATGATTCTCCTTCCATAAAGTTTAGCAAATAGAATTCTTGACCCCCTCAGCACTGCGTAAAAATCCCGACTTTTTCATTATGTTACATAGCACCTCCTATCGAACAGTTTCACACTTAAAGGGGAACTTCTGTCTGATCCACTGCAAGCTGTCGGTGCAATCAAGTCAACGGTTCGCGGCAACCCGTATGCAGTACACGCTGCTGGCGAATGATGCTTCCCTGCTCGTGCTCGAATTGCCATTCACCCGTCGCGGCACCGCATGATTGCCGCACGACCAACTCGCCCTGCACCAAGGTCGGCTCGATCACGTCAACTTCCTGGTCAATCAAACGCAGCAAGAATTCGGCTGAGAGACGCCCCATCGCTTCACAAGGCATTGTCACCGTGGTGATTGCCGGACGCACGAAACCGGCGAAGTCCCGGTCATCGTAGCCGACCACAGCGATATCATTCGGTACCTGCAAGCCGGCATCTTGAACCGCATAGATGACGCCCAATGCCATCAAGTCATTGGCGGCAAAGATGGCTGTGGGCGGCGGCGTATGAGCCAGCAATTGCTGAGTGATCGCAAAGCCGCTTTGCACTTCCCAATCACCTCGCCCCACCAGGGTAGGATCAAAAGGAATGCCCCAGGCGGCCAGTTCTTGTTGGTAGCCGGCCATACGGTTGATGGTTGCATCCCAGCCCTCCGGCCCATTGATAAACGCGATTCGCCGGTGGCCCAGACAGGCCAGATGATGGACGGCCAATCGCGCGCCGTACAAATCGTCGGGCGCTACAGAATTCGGATTGAGCGCGTTGAAAAGGCGATGGACAAAAATGTGCGGTTTGGGGATTAACTTGGTAACTTCATCCGAGGAACGGGTGTAGGATTCAACAAAGATGACGCCATCAATGTGCCGGCGGGCCAGATTTTCCAGCGCCGCGGTTTCCACAATCGGGTCCCAATCCGAGTTGATGATAATGGCCGAGTAGTTGTGCTGGCTCAAATAGTCGTGGATTCCCCGCGTAATGGGAGGAATGAAGGGACTCAGGATATTCTCGACAATGACGCCGATCGTGAACGTCTGCTCAGTACGCAGGCCGCGCGCGATCAGGTTAGGGCGATACCCAAGCGTTTCGGCGGCGACCAACACTTTACGGCGGGTTTCTTCAGCGATAGGATGATCGCTGTTGGTCAAGACGCGCGAAACGGTCGCATTAGAAACTCCGGCAGCTTTGGCGACATCAACTAAGGAAACCGGCATAGCTTACCTCCCAAACGAGGAGCAGATAAGGAAATCGTTTTCCACACTGTTTATTATAAAGGAAAACGTTTTCTTTGTCAATCATGAAATTCTGAACTCCGAAAAAGTGGCGATTTACAGAGAAGCGCAACTGAACCTGTGGTACAGCGTCGCTAATGAAAATTTCACCGCAGAGCACGCGGAGAGCGCAGAGTATTTTTCTCTGTGAACTCTGTGTTCTCTGTGGCGATTTGCAGAGAAGCGCAACCGAACCTGTGGTACAGCGTCGCTAATGGAAATTTCACCGCAGAGCACGCGGAGAGCACAGAGTATTTTTCTCTGCGAACTCTGTGTTCTCTGTGGCTATTTACAGAGGATCGCGTTAGTTTCTACAGGATGAAATAGAACATCCTTACCAGCGCGCGTGATGCTCTTCGGCAAAGCCGATCAAATCCCGCACTTCGACGCACTGCCCGTCATCCAACCGCACCTGGCCGTTATAGCGCCCGAACATCTGGTGGACTTCGCTGTCAATCACCACCATGGCGGTGCGTGCGATGCGCTCCTTGAACGGGGTAAACGTCAAATCCAAACGGCCTTCGCTGTCGGTGAAATGCCACGGGCGCATATAGTCGCCGGATTGGTAGTCGAAGCGGACCTGCTCCAGCTTGTAGATCCGCCCGTCGAGAATGACACAGTTTTCGGTGGCGCGGCTCAGATCGCCAAAGCCACAACCCAGGTTGAGGCCGATAGCGCGCCCATCCGGCAGGAAGCCGGAGGCACTGGCCCAATTCCAGAAGCTCTGGTATTCCCACACGCCGCGCCCCCAGTCCAGAGACCCCAGGCTTTCGTGAGGATATAGCTCTTCACGCAAGTCGCTGTAGTGGATGTAGCCGCGCGCCGGCAGACAGTTGATCTTGCGATTGTAGTAGAAGCGTTTGGCCCCAATGGGAATCACGATTGTCATAGATTCGTGAGTGGGTGGACAAGTGAGCGCAATGTCAGCTTTGATCCCGCGTCCCTGGTGATAACCGGGCCAGTCCACAAAAATACGCCGTTCGCCCTCCGTCGCGTGGAAACGCAAGGTGGCGTGCGGATGAATGCAGACCGTCTCACCGACGTCGCTGTTGCGCGGCAACTGAATGTCCTTTCCCAAAGGGATGACCAGGCCCTCCTCGTGCAGGTCGTTGCTGGCGAAGTCCAACGTATAGACGAAGACGTTGCCCGCGTAACCGAGGTCGGCGATGGTCGCCGAGAAGAAGCGCCGGGGTGTGAAGATCGCGTAATAGTCCCAGCGTTTGATGCGAAAGCGCTGCAAGAAGCGCAGCGCGTAGAAGCGGGCATTTTCGAGATTGCACTCAAGCTGCGGCTGCCGCGCCCAACCCACTTGCGTCAGACGGCCTTGCGCGTCCAATAAAAGTCCAGGTTGCGTCAGTTCAATTTGCATATTTTCCCCCCAACAGAATTCATAGGGTCAACTCACGATATTTGACGACGAATTGATCGAGTTCTTGCTGCATAGAAGGTTGAAAGAGATGCTCATATTGAACGCCATGGGGAAGTTGGATAGCTAAAACCAGCAAATCGTCATCCTTCTCCCGCACAGACAGCGCCGCGATCTTGTGCAGAAGGATGTAGCGCCAAATCCCCCCGTACCGGTCGTCGCCGCTCTTCCTCATCTCTTCGCTAATGATGATCAGCTCCCGGTCAGTCAAAATACACATGTGTGTTGGTGAAATCACGCGATAGTAGGTTTTGCCCAAAATCGTCAAAACACGCGCTCGAATTTCGAGTTGCAAGAGCGTATGGACGACCTTCTCGCCGCCGAGCAGGCTACGTTTTGCGTAGCTCATGAACTTGTAGTTCACATGAACCCACTGATCGAACTTCTCCAACTCCGAATTCAGAGCCTTACCTGGGGCATCTGTTGTAGCAAGGCGGATTCTTTTCACAATCGGCGTCAGAAGATAGTCAGTGACCGTGTTGAACCTCAGGGACGAAGTTGCCAGAATCCCATCCTTTGTTATACCGCTTATGGTGATGCAGGAGTCCAACAACATAGTGCGGACTTCAACGTAGTCAATCTGCGCTAGAGGATAGCCGCGCGCCTCGAAGGTATTACCGCTTCTTTCCAGCACATAGATTTCATCGCCCACATCACAGATGAGTTTCTCAGTGGTTCTGTGGATGAATCCCTCATAGGAAGGCGTGAGAATTGCATAGGGAAAGGCTCTTCCCGCTGCCTGAAAGAGATCGAAGAAATCTTTATAGGCGGCAGGCACATCCGTATAGGATTCGATACGTTTGGCCCAGGACAGCCTCGTCTGCTCAAAGGCGGTGAGTGCGGGTGGACGCGCAACGGATAAAGCATGGATCCAGTTCAAAATCTGAGCCATTTTCGCCTCGAAGGAATGTTGACGTTTTAAGCCTCACGTCTTAACTTCGTGTACGCCTCGCTCACTTCCCACAACCGGCTGGCAATGGCTGTATCATACGAAGCCGGGGCTGAAGGAACGGCCTTGCACTTCACGAAGTATTTTCCCGTCACCCCCGCGACCTCACCGGAAGTCGCCAGGTAGATGCCGGTCTGCGCGCCTTGTTCTGGGCTGAGAAAGGCCGGCCGAAATAGCCGCATCACAAAGCCGAGTGCGCCGTCGCTGCCCCTTCCAAAATTCGTCGCCACGATGCCGGGATGGAGCGCGTTGACCATCACACCAGCGCCCTCCAAGCGCCGCGCCAATGCGTAGGTGAACAGCACGATGGCAAGCTTGGAATGTGCGTAGGCCGAAAGTCCTTGATAGTTTGTCCGGCTTTCCAGGTCGTCGAAGTTGATCCGTGCCCTGGCGTGCGAGCGGGATGAAGTATTGATGATGCGGGCCGGGGCACCGGCTTTGAGCGTATCGAGCAGCAGGTTGGTCAACAAGAAATAGCCCAGATAGTTGAGGGCGAACGTCATCTCGATCCCGTCAACGCTCTCCTGCCGCTCGGCAAAGATCGCGCCGGCATTGTTGAGCAGCACATCCAGGCGTTGATAGCGGCTCTTGAATTGCTGCGCCAGGCGGCGAATCTCTTGCTGCGATGAGAGATCCGCCGCCATCAGTTCAACAGATGGGTTGCCCGTCTGCTGCTTGATCTGCGCGACCGTGATTGCGCCTTTTTCCACATCACGGTCCACGAGGATCATTGTTGCGCCTTGTTGCGCCAATGCCTGCGCCGTCGCCGCGCCGATGCCGGAGGCGGCCCCGGTGATGATGCAGACTTTGCCGTGCATCGGCTTGTCAGAAAATGTCATGAGCGCATCTCCCACCATAACCCGTTCCCGAGACGGGAACGGGAGCGAATGTCGCCCGTTGCAATGTCGAATGTCGCCCATTGCTCAGCGCCCCCGTCCCGGGGGCGCGCATAGCGCAGAAAAAATCATAACAGTCCCGGTTGCTCCGGCGCAACCAGCTTCACTTTTTCAGCCTGTTTGAACGTGACGGACGCAGGCGGCATCTTCACATCCGCGCCTTTCAGCAGCTCCTCAATCGTCAAAATCTGAAGCCGGGGATAATCCCTATTCCACGCCGGGGAATGATAATAACCGGCGCTGACGGCCTCCGCCAGCATATCCTTGCTCGGCGGCTCCAGGGTGATGAAGACGCCCAACGCGGCGCTTTCGCGGTCGAGGACGCCGCGCAGGTCGCGGATGTCGCCGCTTTTGACTTTGCCGCTCTTCACCTGCACGAGGACTTGTTTGGCTTTGCCAGTCGCGTCGTCAATGAAGTTAATCACGCCATCAATCCCCTTATCGCTGCCCTTTTTGCCACTCTTGCCGCCGATCTCGCCCAACGGGCGCGCTTTGACCAACGACAAGGCCCACCATTGGAACTGATAACGATCATCCTGCGCCAACTGTTGCGCGGCGAGCAGGTCTTCCGGCTCGCCGATGACGGCATAATCCTTCTTCTCCACCAGGCCGAAGGCGTCCTTGAGGCGGTACTTTTGCAGGGTGATGGAAAGGTGCGTGATGTCAATGCCGATCCAGCGGCGACCCAATTTTTCGGCGGCGGCGATAGTCGTGCCGCAGCCGCAGAACGGATCGAGAACCAGGTCGCCGGGGTTGCTGCTGGCGGCGATGATGCGCTCCAGAAGCGCGACGGGCTTTTGAGTGGGATAGCCAAGACGTTCAGCGGCCTGCGCGCCGATAGGTTGAATATCATCCCAAACGTTACTTACCGGAACACCAGGCATTTCATCCAAAAACCGTTTTAGTTGAATTCTGCCATCTTTTTTCTTGGGAAAATACAATCGCCCTTCTGCATCAAGTTTTTCCATCTTCTCAAGCGAGACTGCCCAACCATTTGGATGCGGTTTGTACCCCTTGTAATCGTAAGTCAGATTGGGGCGCGGGTTTGGGCTACGTAAGTTGTCCAGCCGGTACCGCCGCCCTTTTTCATCAACATGGCGATAGAAGTCAGTAATGTACTTCTCCGAATAAGCTGCATATTGGACGTTGAACGTATAGGCATCGCTTTTTGTGTAAAAATAAAGAACATCACTCACATCAGCGTATTTACGTCGCGCGTCGTTGTGACTACTGGTGCGCTTCCAAGTAATTTCGTTTCGGTAATTGAGTGGCCCAAAAATTGTATCCAGCACGATCTTGAGGTAATGACTCGCCGTCGGATCACAGTGCAGATACAAACTCCCCGTCGGCTTCAACACGCGATGCAACTCCACCAGGCGCGCGGCCATCATCACCAGGTAAGCCATCATCTGGTTGCTGCCGATGAACTGGCGCAGGGCGCTGATCATCGCGGAAATCTGCGGTGCGCCGGTCGTCGCTAAATCGTGGTAGGTTTGTTCGGCGGCGGCGTTCCAATGCCAGGTGTCGTCGAAGGCGGTGAGCTGCGCCTCGCTCTCCTTGCCGCTTTCATCCTTGAACGGCACGTTGTACGTGCGGCTGGAGTTGAAAGGCGGATCGAGGTAGATCAGGTCAACGCTTTCATCGGCGATGTGCTCACGCAGGATGGGGAGATTGTCGCCGTAGAACAGGGTGTTTTTGGAGATGTCGGGCATGGGTTGGGTTACCTCGTCGCTAACAATGGTCTGCCGACGTTTGTGAGGAATGTCGTCACACAAAAGAACAGCTTTTTTACACGACTGACGCAAGCTGCGCCGGGAGTCGCTGAAAAACCAGATGCGAGTATGGAAGCAATGACTCAGACGCTTCACTCGGTTGTGCGGCAGCAAACAACGCTTCAACGGTGTTGCTAACCTGTTCAGCCGCTTCACCAGGAATCAATCGCGCGCCACACTCTGCACATACGTAAGCCAGCACATCATGCACATCGGCGGAAAAAACCCCGCGTTCAAAATGCAACACGATCTTTTGCAGAGTCATGATATGCCCATTAGGGCAGGGACGAGTTAACTCCATAGTTCTTTACCTCCGCAAACGCGTTCTCCTGATTCTAAAGTCAATCCATTCCCGCTTATCAAGAACATAGGTGTTCACACCGTTCCTCTCAAATCACAGCGACAGCTTTTAACCTCTATGACTATTTTCAGTATAGCATAAGTTTTCACGTTATGTATCCAAAATGCACTCATGCCACCACGTCTCTATATCCATACTTCGCCAGCAACGCCCCCGCCTGCCGCTGCCACTCCGCAATCAACTGCCCCATCAATCCGCGCAACTCATCCGCCGAACGGCCCAACGTCTGCGAGAGCGTCTCGAAGACGCGCGCGGGGAAGTCTTCAGCGCGCGGGGGCCGCCAGCCGTGCGTGATTTTGAGCGCGATGGACTGCGCCCAGAACGCCTCGGCGAACCACAACAGGTCGTCGCCGCGCAGGTCAATGCCGTAGACGGCCATCACGCGGGCGAGCAGGTCGCCGTCCAACGCAACGCCGCCGCCATCTTTGCTGAAGGTGACAAAGGTGAAGGCGCACAGCGAGAGGACGTTGCCCAGGCAACTGAACAGCTCGCGCTTGAGCATTTCCGCGATCACCCGCTCGAAGAGCGCGCGCGTTTCGGCAGGACTGAGACCCGGCTTCAGGTCACCCGGCACTTTGTAGATTTGCCCGGAGTAGTGGCTGAAGAAGCGCGAGAACGGCATCAGGAACGTCCACAGCGCGTTGGCGTGACCGGGATTGCCCAACGTGCCCTTCCCCGACGTGAAGACGATGTCGCGCAGCGCCGGATACGCCTCGGCGAGCGCCTGCGGCCCGTCGCCAAGCGCGCGCAAGGCCGACGACGCCGTTCCTGCCCGCAGCGCCTCTGCGATACGCACCGCCAGATCAAGATTGCCGAAGTAGGGGCCGGCGCGCATAAAGTCGGGGACGTCTTCCGGCGGGACAATGCCCTGCGCCAATCCCTCGAACAACGCCGCCATCCCCACACCGACGTCAATGATATCGCAGCCCAGTTGCTCCAGCGGGACGACGAGACGGCGATCCACCTCATCCAGCAGATGCAATTTCGCGTCGAGAGAATCGTGCGCGGCCTGCAAATCCAGCATCGCAAACAGCGCGTAAGTCGGCTCAAAGTCGTCGAGGTACATATCGCGCCCTTCGGGAGCGTAGTCCACGTCCACCCAATGGTAGTGACGGCAGTTCACCTGGCACCAGTGACAGCCCGTCTGCCCGGCGCGGGTCGCCCGCAGCACCTTGCGCTCACCCAGGTCAGCCAGCTTGTAGCCGAGACGTTGCGCGTTGCGCGCCGGCAGGGTGGGATTTTTGCCGCCGCCGGTGGTGTAGAGTTTCGGGATCGTGCCGCCATCCCGCTGCGCAAAGCGCGCGCAACAGCTTTCGATGCGCGGGCGAATAAGACCGCGCATATCGCGGAAGGCTTCGACGCGCGGGCCGAACCACGCTTCCGGCGTCACCGGTTCGGCGCGCAGCACGAGCGCCGCCGCGTATCGGGCAAAGACGTGACCCGCCCCACCCCGCCCGGCGTGGTAAATACCATCCACAGCAAGGTTCGCCGCGCGAAATCCATGCCGCGCCGCCTCGCCCAACGTGAAAACGCTGCCATCCTCCTGCCGCCCGTCAAGCTCACGCGCCAACAGCCAGTAGAAGGCGCTGCGCTGTCCCGTCGGCAACTCAGCGGCGGATTTCCACTCAATGGTGAGGTTGGGCGCGCGCCCGGAGATGACGAGGTAATGCGTAAAACGTAAAACGTAAGGCGCAATTTGTGATTCGTCATTCGTCATTCGCAATTCGTCATTCGCCGATTCGCCCATTCGCCCATTCGCCGACTCGCTCATTCGCCCATTCGCCGATTCGCTGACTCGCCCATTCGCCGATTCGCCAATTTGCTGATTTGCTGATTTGCTGATTTGCTGATTTACGAAAACAATCGCGTCCAGCCCCAGGTTAAACAGCGCCGCGAAGCCGCGTCCGCCGACGAAGCTGTAGTGCGGCAGGCCGGTCAACGGCGAGAGATAGCCGACGGTGGTTTTGTTCCCCGCCAGGAAGGGCAACGGTCCGCGCGCGATCACCAATGCGCCGGGGTCTTCCTGTAAAATGTACTGGCAGAGGGCTTCACCGCTCAAGATGCTATAATCCGCACGCGGATCGCTCGCCAACGCCGCCGGCTGCAAAGTCCGCAGGCGATACTGCTGCCGCGCCGCATCCACCACCAACAAACGTCGTTTATCACTCATCATTCGATATGCTCCGCCACCGTCGTCAAGTCATGAGGCGCGCCGTAATAGTCGGCGCCATAGCGCAAAGCCTCGGTCGCCTCGTCAACTGCATCCGGCGCCGACACCACAATCACATACGCCGATTGCGTTTCACGCGCGCGCTTGAGGGTGCGCAGAATTTCGTAGTCGTTCATCTTGGAGATCTGCGCATCCACCACAATAATCCGCGGGTGCTCCTCGATGGCGCGCGACAGCCCTTCATCGCCGTTTGAGGCATAGAGCACCGTGTAATCTTTCTCCTGGAACACGCGCGCGATGGTCTCGACCAGCGAGGCATCCTTGTCAATCACCAAGACCTTCTTGTGGCCCTCGCCGCGCGCGGCGCGTGCCAGCAATTTCGCAATGGTCGCCAGAATGTCGGGCATGTCGAGCGGTTTGGTGAGATAGGCGTCCGCGCCAAGCCGGTAACCTTTTTCGCGGTCCTCGAGCACGGAGAGGATCATCACCGGTATCGCCGCCGTATCTGCGTCGCTGCGCAGCGCGCTGATCACGTCAAAACCGCCGATACCGGGCATCATCAGGTCGAGGATGATCAAATCCGGGCGCTCCTGGCGCGCGATGGTCAACGCGGCGACGCCGTCAAGGGCCTGCAACACGTGATAGCCGGCGTCGGTGAGTTCCTGGTACAACAGTTCGCGGATGGCAGCCTCATCATCCACGACGAGAATCCGATTCCCCACCGGGCGCGGCAGTTGTTCCTCGTCGGCGCGGGAACGTGCTTCTTCAATCAGCGGCGCCAGGGTCGGCGCAGTGACGTGGACCGGCAAGACAAAGCGGAACGTGCTGCCCTGTCCCAGCTCACTTTCGACCCAAATACGCCCGCCATGATACTCGACAATCTCCTTCGAGATGGTCAGCCCCAGTCCCGTTCCCTTGGGGCGACCAGTCATAATGTCGCCCACCTGTTGAAATTTCTCGAACACCTTCTGGAAGTTCTCCGGCGCAATCCCGATGCCGGAATCCTTCACGCTGACCATGAGCCATGGCCCGGCGGGCAAATCGCGCATTTTGTCGGCGAAATCCGCTGGCGGCAAGAGGACGCCCTCCGCGCTCAGGTCGTAGCGCCGCACCTGAACCCCAATGCCGCCCTTATCGGTGAACTTGATGGCATTGGAAAGCAGATTGGTGATGACCTGGACAATGCGATCAGGATCGGCAGAGACCAGCGGCAACTCCGGTTCGATGTCCACCTCGACCCGCAAGCCCTTGTCCTGCGCCAGGGCGGAGACGGCGGCGACGGCGCTCTGCACCCCCTGCGCGATCTGAATGTTGTCAATGTGCCATTCGACCTTGCCCGCCTCAATTTTGGCGATGTCCAACACGTCGTTGATCAGCCGCGTCAGGCGCTCACTCTCAAGCACGATGATATCCAGATTATCGCTGATGCGTTGCGCCGCCCGACCGGCGCGCTTATCTTCTACCGGCACCAAAGGGGCGATGTCGCGCTCAAAAGCTTTTTGAATCAATTTCGCAAAGCCCACCACCGATGTTAACGGCGTGCGCAGTTCGTGGGATACGGTGGAGATGAAATCGGTCTTCATCTTGTCCACTTCCACTTCCAGCGTGATGTCGTGCAGAATCGTCACCGCGCCCAACACCTCCGGCGGGTCATCGGGGGTCTCTGCCGCCGACTCCCGCTCCAATAGCGCGCTGGACAAGGCATTGTAAAAGCGCGGACTGGCGTTGGCGGCGGGCGACCTCCAGGTGATATTGGTCGCCAATACACGGTCTGGCTGCGCCAAAGAGGACAAAACCAACGTCTGCAAATCTTCGACCGGCAGAACATGCCATAGCAGTTGCTCGACCAGCGCGGATGCCGGCTGCGCGACCAGTTGGGCAAAGGCCGGGTTAACCAGCACAATTTTGCCAGCCGGGTCGGTGACCACCAAACCGTCTCCAATGTTTTGCAGGATGATTTTGAGCCGATTGCGCTCGTCGCGCAACTCAGCCGTGCGCGCCTTGACCCGCGCCTCAAGTTCCTGGTTGTAGCGTTTGAGTTCCGCGTACAGCCGCGCGATTTCTACCGACATGCGGTTGAACGTTGAGGCCAGGTCGCCCATTTCATCATGAGAAGTGATGGGAATGGTATACCCAAGCTGGCCGTTCACCAATTCCAGCGCGCCGCGCTGCAACTGCTGCAAAGGGCGATGGAAGAACACGAAAGTCAACAGAATGGCCGAGCCGATGGCAATGACAATGCCGCCAATCAAAACAGGGAGGACGCGCGATAACGTGCGCTGCTCAAGCAACTGGCTGGCTTCGGCGCTCAACGAGGCTTCGACAATCCCGATCACTGTGGAGCTGCCATCAACCTCGGCCACAATGGGCGCGACGAAGCCGTAGTAGGCGCCGAACTCGTCGGTATAGCGCACTTTATGAACTTCCCGGTCGTCAAACGCCGCATAGTGCTCCGGCGTGGGATAAAAAAACGGATACCCCACGCCCGTATAGTCATTGTCCACCCAGTAATACAAGTAATCGCCCTTGCGATAGTAAATGCCCACCCAATCTATATTGCCGACAACGACAGCCTGCTCCAATGCACTGGCGACAGCGCGATACGCCGTGCCGTCAATATCGGCCGGCGCGCCAACCTGCCGCAGCGCAGCAACATCCACCGTCGCCGCCACAAACGTAGCGATATGCTCCAGCCGCCGGTCCATCTCCGATTGCCACCGCTCGGTGCTGGCCTGATAGATGCGATAGCCCGACACCCAGATGCTCAATATAATGACGACAATCAAAGGGGTAAGAATTTTCACAAAGAGCGGGACGCGCACTTTCATGGCACAACCTCAATGCGACGGCGCACCGCGCCGTCAGGCTCAAACACCCAAATCACGTTGTTGTAACCGTCAGTCGCGTAGATCGAGCCATCCGGGCCTACGGTCAACAACAATACCTGCCAGTTGTGCACATCCAGGGGCGCAAAACTAGCCAAATTTTGTCCTTCCACATCGAACACTTGAATCCGCCGGTTGGCGTTGTCGGCGACATAAATCCGCCCGGTAGCCTCATCCACAGCGATACCCTGGGGATAGGCGAGTTGGCCTACCCCATCGCCGTATTCGCCGAAGCTGCGCACAAACGTTAGCTCAGGCGTCCCCGCAGCGGTAAAGGCCAGGGCGAATTGTTGAACACGGCAATTGATATTGTCAACCAGGTAAACCAGCGCGCGCGCATCGTCCACCGCGACATCGTTAATCCCGTTGAACTGCCCCGGCGCGGCGCCCACTTCGCCGAAAAACGTCCCCAACGCGCGCCCCTGGGCATCGAAAACGCGCAGCGTGCTGGTGTTAAAATCGGCGATGTAGACGCGATCCTGTGCGTCAATATCCAGCCCGTAGGGTTTGCGCGCCAGACGGTCGGCGGCGTAATCTTGCCCGCCAACCTCGCGCAAGAACTGCCCGGCAGGCGTAAAAACCTTGACGCCGTCGTGAATGAGATCGTCGTCTTCAGAAAAGACAAAATTGCAGATATAGAGGTTGCCGTGCGAATCCAGCCCCATATCCCAACCTGAATGGATGTTCTCCGGGCCGACGCCAAACTTGCCGAACGCGCCGCGTAAGCGGCCATCTGCCCCAAAGTGCGCAATGCGATAGTTCCCGCGATCCATCACGTACACGCTGCCATCCACCGCCACAGCGACGCCGTTGGGACGCAACAATGGCGTCGGGCGCGCGCACGCCGCCAGCAACAGCGCCAGCAGCCACAACAGCATTGCCGTCGAGGTCCGCAATTTCATCGCTCTCTTCATCACTCTCTCCCCTCTCGCCGCCCGCGACGCGGACGATAGGTCGGGTCGTCGCCCAGATAGCCGCCCGCCTCCGTCGGCGCGAAGACACGGATGGCGCTTTCGCCGCCCATCGGGCACTGGTACTCGCAGATGCCGCAGCCGATGCACAGTTCTTTGACGATGTAGGGCCGCTGAATCGCGATTGGCTCAGAGCGCGCGTTAAACACTTGCACCGTCTCCAGCCAGATCGCCTTGTGCTGGACCGGGCAGGCTTCCTCGCAGACAATGCAGGGGATGTTGTACGCCCACGGCAGACAGCGGTTCTGGTCAATGCGCGCCAGGCCGATGGGGGTGTACCGCTTCTCCTCCAACGGCAACAGCGGAATCGCGCCCGTAGGGCAAACTTCGCCGCAGGCCGCGCAACTGTAATCGCAATAGCCGAGCCGGGGGACGAGACGCGGGGTGAGGACATTCTGCATGCCGGCTTCGAAGAGCACCGGTTGTAATCCTTGCGTGGGACAGACGCGCACACACTCGCCGCAACGCACGCACAACGCCTCGAAGTCCGTCAGAGTCGCGCCGGGCGGCCGCACCAGGTTGGCGGGTTGTCGCAGCGTGATCGGTTCGACGCCGGCCAACGCCACGCCGGCCGCCGCCGCGCCCACGCTCGCCAACAATGCGCGGCGCGAGGGGTCGTAAGGCTGGCTCTTCACCGGCGGCCACGTCGGCGCGATCCAGCGGAAGGCCACACCCTCGCGCGAGCAGTCCACGATGCAGTCGTAGCAGACGATGCACTCGGCGGGGTCGCTGCGGAAACCATCCGCCGGATCAATCGCGCCGGTGGGGCACTGACCGTTGCACAGCGCGCAGGCCGCGCACGTTGTCCCCACATCGCGCCGCACCAGCGACAACTTGGAGAGCAGCGCCAGCAATCCGCCCAACGGACACAGGTAGCGGCACCAGAACCGTTCCGCCCACCAGTTCAAGCCCACGATGGCAAGGAAAAACAGAAAAACCGGCACGGCCAGCGCGAAGACAGAAACCACGTCGCGGAAAAGAGGATAGACGATATTTTTGTGGATCGCGTCGAGCACATCCCACAAAAAGGGGAAGCGGTAGAGGAAGGCTTCGGATTTGTAGATCGCCACGCGCAGCGCCGGCCAGACTGCCGTGCTCAATGTGCGCGTCATAATCGTGATTGGGTCGAGGAAGAGCAGCGATTGGTTGCCCAACACCGCCGCGACGAGCAGCGCCACGAGTAGCAGGTACTTGATCGCCCGCCACTTCTCCGGCGGCCCCTTGCGCCGCACGGCGCGCTTGACGCGGCGCGGCGTGAACCATTCCAGCACCGTCCCCAAGGGGCACAGCCAGCCGCACCACACCCGCCCAAAGACCAGCGTGAGCAGCAGCGTCAATCCGGCGTAGCCCAACCCCGCGATCACCATCCGCCCGGCCAGCATCGCCGTGAGCGCGACGAGCGGGTTAAGGCGGTAGAAGAGATCGGCCCAGGCGCGGTTAGGACTCATAAAGGTGGCGAAGATGAAGAGGAAGGTGAACAGCAAGAACGACACGATTTGCACGCCCTGGCGCAGGCGCCGCCAGGTTTGCGGGCGCATACGGACGCTGCGTTTATTGGTTTTCAATGGAACGCACCTCAATACGAATTTGGGTAAAGCCTAATGACCGCAAGAAGTTTTCTAGATAAAGGGCGCCGGTTTCCTGAGCCTTGTCAAGAATATCGCGCTCCAACGCCCAACTCACCAACTGTTTCTCGGCCAGACGGCGCGCGGCGGTCTCCAGGTCAGGGTCGGGACGGCGCAGAATCCCCGTTTCGCGCTCGTAAACAAAGGTTTTGTCGTTGTCAATGCGACTGTAGAGGATCTCCGGCGGCGGCAAGAAGATCAACACGGTCGTTCCAATCACCACGATGTCATCTTCGGTCACTTTCACCAAATCGAAGCCAGCCACGACCTCCCCCTCAGCGATGAGCATCAGCCGGTCGCGGGAGAGACGTTCCAACAGGCCCGATGGCTCGTCCTCGATCCGCACAATGTCGCGCATGGTGTACTGGACGGTCTCTAACCGCCCGAAAGCATTGATGCCGGTGATGATGGCAATCGGTGTGGGGGTAGGCGTGGATGTCGGCGGCGGTGTGGCAGTGGGGGAAGGTGTGACCGTGGGCGTAGAGGTCGGCGTCGGTGTGGGAGTCGGCGTCGGCAAGGCCGTTGGCCGCGCCCGCGTCGGCGTGGGGGCGGGGAGAGTTGGCGTCGGCGCATTTTTCGCTTCAGACGCCTGTTGCAGAAGCGTCAGCGCGCCAACGATCCCCAAGGTCAGACACACCACAACGATCACCAGCGCCCCAAGTTGCCAGAGCGGCCATCCCCGAATTTCGCGTCGCAGCAGTTGCATAATTCTCTCCCACGATGGTTACAGGTTGAAGGTTACTGACAACCAATCGTTCAATCTGTTGATGAAGCCTCGACGAACAAAACTACGCGGAAGCCGACGTACCAGCCTGCGCTATCGGGCGTCAGGTGGTTGCGACAGGCGCAGCGCGCAGCATCGTGCGGATAATTGAACGAGCCGCCGCGCAGCACACGGCGCATAAGGGGTTCCGCTTCCAGAGCTTCGCGTTCATCGGCAGGATCGTAGGGATACTTGAACAGCGGCTCAAGGTCGCCCTTACCCCACAAGCTGCGCGTCCACTCCCAGACATTGCCGGCTACGTCCAGCACACCGTAGGGACTCGCTCCCATCGGGTAGGCCGTCACTGGCGTCGTGGCGTCCTTACGGCTTTCCTTTGTATTGCAGCGTTTGCCATCCCAAAAATTGCCCCACGGGTAGATGCGCCCATCCGCCCCGCGCGCGCCTTTCTCCCATTCGGCTTCGCTTGGCAAACCATAAGGTTTCCCGGTTACGGCCGCCAACCAGCGGCAATAGGCAAGCGCGTCGCGCCAGGAGACGCCAACAACCGGATGGTCGGCTTTCGCCTCAGGAAAGACGCCGTCCTCCCAATACGTCGGGAAACGATACCCTGTCGCCTGCACAAAAGCCAGATATTGTTGGTTGGTCACCGGCGTCTTCGCCAGGTAGTACGCCGGAAGCATCAGCGTGTGCTGTGGCTGTTCGTCAGCTCTGAAAAACTCAGCGCGGCGGGGATCGCTGCCCATCAAGAACGTACCCGCGGGGATAAGCACAACTTCCGGCTCAAACGGCTGTCGAACCGGAGGGGCCTCGACCGGCTCCGGCATAGCCCGCACTCCCGATCCGGGCACGGGAGCGCTACGTTCTGGCGTAACAGCGGACGCGGGGGGACGCGCAACGATATCCCAGGGCACATCAGGGCGCAACTCGCGCCCCACTTCGAGCAATCGGTCAAGCTGATTGCGGCGGTCGAGATACGTCAGCAGAAGGCGTGCTTTGTCATCGCGCCCGGCGTTCGACCAGCGTTCGCTGTCCACGCCCAGGTAGAAACATAGCGTCTGCAACTCTCCGTCGTCAAAGTGCTTCACCAGCAGTTTATGCAGAACGGGAAGCCGTTCATCCTGCTGCTCGGCCTGGGGAACCGGCAAAGGCGACTCGGGCTGCGCCGGGCGTTTCTCGCGTTCTGCCCGCACATCGAACAACGCGCCATCCACAGCGCGCATATACAGCACCGGGATGCCCCACTCTACCGAGCGCGGCGCGGCAATGCTGACAGCCTGACGGGCTTCAGTCGTCGCCGTATCCACAGGCAGACCATCAGCCAGGGCTTCGTAGAACGCGCGCGCGAATTCGATGGCGGCGCGGTCGGTGATGGGGTACTGCATCGCCAGGACTGCCGGAAGTCCCCGGCGCACCAGGATGGAGGCGGTGCTGGAAAAGACGTCCTGGGCGCTGCCGCGCGCCCCTTCGCAAGCATTGAGGATCGCCAGGCGCAGGTCGCGGTGATCGGCCAACAGGCGACCCAACTGCGTCGCGCTCAAACGCTGCGCTTCACCGGCCTCATCGGCCAGCGCCACGAAACCCTCGTCGGCAGCGCGGTCGAATCCGCCATGCCCGATGAAATGAAAGATGTGCCACGGCCCGTAGCGCATCGCGCGCTGCAAATCACGCCAGGTCTGCCCCTCCAACCAGGTCAGCGTGACCAGTCCCGCCGCGCGCAAATCGGCCAGCGCGGTATCTACCCGCTGCTTCTCTAGCGCCACGTCCAACGCTGGCAAGCCGTGGGGGCTTACCGCCATCCCCAAAACGCGCAAAGGTAATTCAGCGCGCAACGGCGCTATAGGCTGCGGCAATTCGAGATAACGCACCACCGGCGTATTGCGCGAGAGGCAGACGTACTCGGCGTTGCGCGGATCGTAGGCGAACTCCCAGGGCAACGCGGCTAACTCCGGCGTCAGCACGCGCAGTTTGAGGCGCAGGCCCTTGCCCTGCGCCGCGGCTTCGCGCTGGCTTACGTCATAACGGCTGCGCACTTCGCCGGAGAACAGCATCCCGAACAGCGCGCGGCCAAAATCCTGCACCGCCTGATCTTCCGGCGTGAGCGCCTGCCGCCGGATTCCCTCGGCGCGCAGCAGCGCGATTTGCAATGCCTGGAGACGATTTTCCAACTCCAATTCGCCGAAAGGGAAGGTTGCTTTCTCGCGCGCTTCGCCCGCTGGTGACCGCAACACCGTCACCGGATACTCCCGGCCCTCGCCGGGGCCGATTTCCAGTTCAAAATCCAGGTAGTCCAAGTGATGTCTCCCCAAGATGCCGATCAGGATTAAAACAGGTGCGTTACATCTGGTATTATACAATGTTGTCGCCAGAAACAAAAGCATTTCTTACCACTTCCCGACATCCGGGGTGTAGAGTTGACTTCATCTGTAACTACACTATAACGATAGCGTAAAACGTAATGCGTAAAAAACCTTTGAAAATATCGAGGATCAACCTATGAACAAAAATTCAACATCACGTTTGATACGGATTAGCGACCACGGCGACAGTGTGTGGGCTTTGCTTGAGGACGATCAGGTCTATCGGCTGGTAGGCGATCCCTACACGGGGCACGGACGCGGCGCACACATCGGGGGCCTGGCGACGGTTAGGCTGCTACCGCCGGTCTGCCCCACAAAAGTGATCTGTGTGGGGCGCAACTACGTCGCGCACGCGGCGGAGCACGGCGTCGAAGTGCCGACCGAGCCGCTGCTCTTCCTCAAGCCGCCGAGCAGCGTCATTGGGCCGGGAGAAAGCATTATCGTACCGTCGCTCTCGCAGCGTGTAGAACACGAGGCTGAGCTTGCGGTGGTCATCGGCAAGCGTTGTCGCAACGTCACGCCAGAGGAAGCATGGAGTTACGTGCTGGGCGTCACAGGCGGCAACGACGTCACGGCGCGCGACCTGCAGCGCAAGGACGGTCAGTGGACGCGCGGCAAGGGCTTCGACACCTTCTGTCCCATCGGGCCGTGGATCGTGACGGGTCTGCGAGAGGCCGACATCGCGGATCTCAGCGTCGTCTGCCGCGTCAACGGCACGGTGCGGCAGGAAGGGCGTACAAGCCAGATGGTGTTCTCCCCTGCAATGCTCATCGCATACGCCGCCAGCGTGATGACGCTGGAACCCGGCGACGTTTTCCTCACCGGCACCCCATCCGGCGTCGGGCTGTTAACGCCCGGCGATGTGGTAGAGGTAGAAATCGAGAGTATCGGCCTGTTGCGCAATCCTGTCGCATAAACTACGCGCTCCGCTGTTGAAGCGGAGCGCGTTCATCGAATGGCTATCGTGATCCCGTCACGGACGCGGTGGAACGTTAGGCGTCGGGGTTGGCGGCGGCGGCACTGTGGGCGGGCGCGGCGGAACATTCGTCGGCACAGGCGTTGGCGTATCGGTGGGCGTGGGCAGAGGCGTCGCCGTCGGCAATGGCGTTGGTGTAAGCGTTATTGTCGGTGACGCCGAGGGCGACGGCGTAGGACTTTGGGTCGGCGACGGAGTAATAACTGGCGTATCGGTAGGGGTTGGAGTAGGCGTCGGAGTGGCGGTTGGTGTGTCAGACGGCAACGGCGTCACAGTAGGCGTCTCCGTGACAAATGGACGTGGCGTGTCGGTCGGTGTAGGGATGGACGTATCGGTCGGTGTGGGTGTGGGCGTCGGGGTCGCAGAAGGACGCTCCGGCGCGGACGACGTCGGTGTTGCTGTAGGCGTCGGTGTGGGCGACGGGAAGAATTCCAGCGGGGGGACTGGCTCTGATGGCTCGTTTTCTGTGGGCGGATTCAGCAGTTCTGCCGGCGGCACATACGGCTCAACTTCTTGGATCAACGGTTCGACAACGTATTCAGCAGAAGGAGGCTGGTATACCGAATCCGGATCTATGTCGGGGCGCATAACCCCGTCAACATCCCAAAAAGCGCTTGGCCGCAGAGCTAAAGAAGCCGTCAGAAAAAGGCACATAAAGCTCACGACCAGGATAGCCAAAACAAGGAGTACGTCGGCGAGTATGCGACGCACGTCCTGGCGATCCAGCGCTTTTATGCCCGCCATGCTGTCACCACCACCCTCCATCAAACGCCAACGCGCTTGACGTCGTGTTCGCGCATTGCCGGAAGCACCAGAGTGAATGTGCTGCCGCCCCCCACCTCACTGACCACCTGGATGTACCCCCCATGCGCTTCAACAATAGCTTTGGTTACATAGAGTCCCAAACCCAGACCGCGCACATTATCGTCGCGGCTCTGCATCACGCGATGGAAACGGCTAAAAAGGCGCCGTTGGTCCTCGACGGATATGCCGACGCCCGTATCTGTCACCTCAAAAGCAACCCGGTCGTAGCTGGACGACAAATGCAAGCGCACCGCCCCGCCGGAATCCGTGTATTGGTACGCATTGCGCACCAGGTTAATTAAAGCCCAGCGCAGGCGCGCAACATCGGCATTGACCAACGGTATATCTGGCTCTATCTCCAGAGTAAAAGCGAGAGATTTTTCCTCCATCTGCGGGCGCCATTCTTTGTATATGTCATCCACCAGAGTAGACAATGACAACGGTTCCTGGCGCAAGCCCAGCCGTCCGCCGGACTCAACTTCAGAAAAGTCAAGGAGAGCGTTGATCATGAAGACCAGGTTATCGGTCTGCCGGCTTATCCTATCCAAAAAGCCATGCTGAGTTTGGGACAGCGATGAGCCGGCTGTTGCCAGCAAGAGTGCTGTGTAACCTTTTATGGCCGTGAGCGGCGTGCGTAATTCGTGAGAAACGTGCGCCACAAAGGCATCTTTCAGTTGTTCGGCCTCAACCTCAGCGGTGACATCACGCAAGACGATTACCGTACCCAGGTTTTCGCCATCATCAGTGGCGACGCTGGCCGAATGGGCAGTGTATACTTTGTTGGCGACCTGGAAACGCCGTCTTTCCAACAGCCAGGGGTTGAGCTGATCGTTGACATTGCCATCCTTTTCCGCCACAGGGAGTTCGCGCATGGGGCCAGAAAGGAAGTGCAAGGCCATATCCTCAAGCATGGACTCCGCAGCCTTGTTCAGCGAGGTGATGTTGCCCTCAGTGTCTTCCAGCAACACCCCATCCCCAATACTGGACAGGATGGAGCGCATCCGAGTAGCGGTTTCTTTTTGCACTTGCAACGCGGCCTGCAACGCGACGGTTCGCTCGCCAAGACGCTCAGTCATTTGATCGAACGTTGTCGCCAACGCCCCGATCTCGTCGGCGCGATGGATGCCGGTGCGCTGGTCCAGGTTGCCTTCGGCGACAGCATGGGACGTCTTGACCAACGTATCCAAAGGCGCCGTGATGCGCCGCGCCACCCCGACACCCAGGAGAACAACGGCGGCCATGGCTGCTGTAAAAATTAGAATGTAGGTATTCCGGCTCGCGGTATTCGCGACGACGATGAAATTAGCGGGCAGCACAACGGCAAAGACGGTCAGGCGCTCTCTGGCGACAATCAAAGGACCGCGGGATAGACGATAGGGACGCTGATTGATGGTGATATTCTCAATCCGGGTCTTCGCCTCTGAATCGAAAACCTGCGTGTACAAATCAGGTGAAATTGAGAGTGCGTTCAAACGGGCCGTCTTTTCATCATCCGCCAAACCAGAGGTCAGGGTGGACGCAACGGCCTGACCTTCTGGCATGTAAACAATAATGTCAGCCATCGAGGACGATTTTAGATCGGGTAGGAGCACGTCCAATGCAGTCCCAATCAAGAGAACGCCGAGAAATTCACCGTCAGGGCCAGCCGGGAGCGGCACGGCGGTGAAGTAATAATACCGTCCATCCACCGGATGCAAACCAACGGCGCGACGCGGGGATGCGGTGGGAGAGGCTTCTGCCAACAACTCGCGGATCATCCAAAGATACGTCACATCGAAATCCAGATTGATTGGCTCAAATCTGTCATCTTGACGCAACATATTGAGCACAGTATCACCGGCAGCATCTACGACGATCAAAACGCCGAACTTTTGTGTGCTGGCGAATGGCACCACTAACTGCGCAAACGCCTCATAATCGTGATCCACCAACGCCTGCGCCACCCCGCGCGTCGCCCCTAGAATCGTGGCAGATTGCATATGTTCAATCTCGACGCGCGCGAAACCGTTCAGAACCGCGCGGCCAGCTTCCAGCAAGTGATTGTCCAGACGCTCATCCAGCGAGCCAGCTACCAGGGTAATGACAATATAAATACCAACGACCGCAACCACAAGCGTCAAGAAGAGGTAGGGAACGATAATTTTCCAACGAATGTTGGATGAGCGAAGCCAGAGCGACGTCAGCATGCTTTTCCAGTCGCTTTTTGGTTGTTGATCCTGCATATACGATGCTCTCCAGTATCTATCTAGCGTTGAGCAAGACTATAAACAAATCCGGGTGCGCCAGTCTATCTAACCTTCCTCAGTATAACGCAGCTTTGCCAGTAAGTCAAAGCTATTATGCCCGTAAACATTGCTGCAAAGCAAATGTACAGTAACAAACGTGTTACAAGAAAAGAAACACCGGCCTGATAAGATCAGGCCGGTGCAGACGATGGACGAGCCACTTTCGCTAGAACAGATGCAACCAGTCTGTGCCGGTGATGACAGAACAAGCCATGATGAGGAATATGATCAGCAAAATAATGCCGCATCCTATGCCGGTACACGAACACCCCCGCCCAAAGCCAAAGCGATCCTGTAGCCAATCGAAGATGGCATTCAAAAACGCCAGTTGTAAAAGCCCAGCCAGACAACCCGGACGCCGATCCATAATAAGTGCCCTCCTTTTGCAATGTGCTATCTCTATTACGGGATTACACGGCAATGGTTGCACAATAAAGCGTAAAAGGTGAAGGATAAAACGTGAAACGTAAACGAGATGGCACGTTTTACGGATTACGTTTTACGCTTTAACCACTTCCCCGCGCTTCTGGAAACGTGCGCTACATCTCCGGCTCGTCGTCAAACGGATAAAACTCGGCGTCTTGCGCTGCCGCCCGGATGGCGGGATCGTCCGAGTAGTGACCGCGCCGTTCAGGGGGAAGCAGGTCAGCGATATGGCGCATAATTTCGTGGCCGATATGTTCCAGGTATTCACGGCGCTCGCGCCCGCGTCCAGGCGCAGCAAAGGGACCAAACGCTTGACCGATGCGCGCCGTCACATGCGCGCGTTTGCCTTTGCCCAGCTTGGGCAAAACGTCAATGAAGCCGTCCAACCCGACGGGAAGAAGCCGCGCCCCGGTTTTGGCGGCAATCCAGGCCGCGCCAGGGCGCGGGGGACGTAGAAAAGCCGCCGCGCTGGTGCCTTCAGGGAAAACGCCGATCACGCCACTCTGCCCCAACACCGCCGCCGCAGCGCGAAAGGCCAACGTCGAACCGGTGCCGCGGAAAACGGGATAGTAGCCCCACAACTCGCGGATCCAACTGAGGATCGGCGGCGCGTTAGGGGTGCGGAAACCACCCAGAAATTCCATCGGCCATGGCGCAATGCGCACCATTGCCGCAGGATCAACAAAGCTGAAGTGGTTGGCGACAACCAGAAGCGGGCCGCCTTTAGGGAAGTTTTCCTCACCCAGCAGGTGGAAGTCAGTCAATAGATCGAAGGCTAATTGCGCAGCACGACGCACCAGGCCGCGCATAAAACGTCGCCGTGGATACTTGAATTCTTCAGTCATAGCAGGTACCTTTACAGATGAGATTGATCACAGCCTTACCGGGACAGGTTCAGCAGGCGCCGGCAGCGGCGCACGCACCTTGTGACGCCTGCGCCACAAGCGCGCCAACGCCAGTCGCCAGCGCAGCTTCCACCACGTCCATACAGCGGCGCGTCGTTCGGCGGGCAGAATGGCGTGCGGTGAATACCACGCACGCACATAAAGCCCAACGAGCGCGGGGATTTCATCTTCTGCCGGGGGCAACAAATCATCGTCGCGCCGGAACCGCGCTACCTCCAGGATGCGCGCTATGAGGTGCTCGCCGAACTCATACGCTGTGTCGCCCTCGTGTGCTTCAACTTGCAGCCGCCGTCCGGCCCGGCGCAGACGGTTATACAGCACAGATGCCATCGCTTCGGGGGAACGCCGGAGCAGCAAGAGAGCGCTGTCAATCCCACTCACTCCCAAGCCGAGTACAACAACAGCGCCTAGCCCAATGAGAACCCACTGCCACAACAACATTCCAGCCCACGAAGGTTTTTCAGCAGGCGGAACAAGCGGTTCCAATGGTTGCCGGTTAACGTCCGGCAAGATCGGCGCATCTTCGGTTTCGCGTGGGCGGGTGATCGGCACAATCCCGCCGGTCGGCTCAAATTCGATCCAGCCATAGCTGGGGAAATAGACCTCAGCCCAGGCATGAGCATCGGCTTCGGTCACGATGTACCGCGCGCTACTCATATCATAACGGCCGCTGGCATATCCTACCACCATCCGCGCTGGCAAACCCGCGGCCCGCGCTAACACCACCATGGCGGTTGCGTAATAGTCGCAATAGCCTTTCTGCAGGTCAAAGAGGAAATAGTCCGCGATGTCCGCCCGCGCCGGGGGCTTGGGAACATCGAGGGTGTAAGGGAACTGGCGCAGATAACTCTCAATCGCCGTAGCCCGGTCATACGGCGTTGGCTGCGTCGCCGTGAGATCACGCGCCAGAGCGCGAACACGCTCCGGTGTACTGTCCGGCAATTCCAGATAGCGTTCCAGTATCCATTCAGGATAATCGGCAGTATCGGCTTGCAAAGCTTCAACGGTATACACCGGCAGCCGTGAGTCGGCGCGATAGACGCGCTCTTTCGTCGTCGCCGCGAAAAGCTCGCCAGGTGGACGCCAGGCGACCTCGAAATCCTGATCGAGTGAGATAAGCTGCCCGTCCACGTAGACGACATTGCCTAGCTCGCCAATGATCCGCACTTCCTGACGCAATATGCGCGTGTTGGGCGCTTCGGCCTCAAAGATCAATTCACCGGCTTTGTACTCAGCAAGTTCCATAGCACTCGTGGACCATCCCTGCCCAAAATACCGGTCGTAAGTCAAACTCCGCCAGTAGTGACGCGGTATGGTGATGTCCATCATCTCATAGTCCATGTAGGGTTCGTAGGAAAATGGAGGGATTTCCCCGGTGCTGACGACAAAAGCTACCAGCCGCGAGAGTTCAGGCCCGGAACCGATGAGGTGACGGCGCGGCAAATCGGTGCTGCGCTGTAAAAGCTGAATCGGGCGCGCCGGTTGTGGGGCTGGACGTTGTTCAACGCCGAGGGATTTAGCAATTTCCTCAGACTGGGATGGCGCTTCCTCTTCTTTAGCAGTCAACTGATCAATCCAATCTGCCAGCTTGCGATAGGAAAACGTCGGGAGCACAGCGGAGGCCAACACCAGCGCCAGTGACACCGACACTGCAACCATGATCAACTCGCTCCACAAATCGCGCGAGAAGTCAATATCGGCAATAGCCCAGCGTGATTCACGTTCCTGATGCCCGGTCAGCGCGATCAGAACCAACAACACGCCCAAAAAGGGCAGTAAAATTCCAGAGGGCATATACGTATACGCCAGGAGGAACGAGAGGAGCAAGCCGGCGGGCAACAACCCCACCACGGTTTGGCGTTTGTGACTTATCTTCCAACCGGCCCAGATCGCGCAGAGCCACACGACGAATCCCCAGACCAACGCGGTAGCCACGGGGTCATACGTTCCGCCGCCAGAAAGAATCGCCGACAACCAGGTGTAGGCGCGCGACAGCAGCGTGCTCATGCCCGTCCACAAGACGCCAAATGCATTGGGAATAGCCAGCCAATCCACCGAACGTACCGGCGTCAGTTGGAACGCACGGGCCTCAAAGGAGTAAGAGGCCAGATAGAGCAGCCTTTCCCATATCCAGGCGAAGACCTGACCGACGAGAGCAAAAGCAGCACGCACAATGGCAGCCATCTCGTCGCCCAGACGCCCGACCCGCGTCATCACAAACTCTGCGCCGAACAGCAGGCCAAACAAAGTCGCCAGCCAGCCGCGTATGGGTAGCAAGCCCAAAAGCCAACCGATGGTCATCGCCATGAAAACGATCAGGAAGATGAAGTCGAACGCCAGGCCGTCTACCATCTCGACCAACCCGCCGGCGAAGATGCCCAGTGTGACTAAAAGTAGAACCCATACCAGCAGGTTCTTAGGTCCAACCCAGGCCACCACCCGCGCCATCAAACCGGTATGACTGTTAGTTGTTGCACGCGCGTACATTACGTCAGTGACCTCCAGGGCACGTCCGCAACTCGATACGTAGGCACAGCGCGTCCCGTCCCCAACACTCGCCATCCCCAATGCCCTTGTTGACCAGGACGCATTTCTGGCCGATCCAGAATGTCTTTAGTAATGCGATAATGGGCAACGCCCAAACCCAACAACGCCGCTTCAGTGAGAAGCGTGTTGCCGACGCCGCCAAAAGACACCGGGTCCAACAGCAAAACGGTCGGCACCGCGCCGCGCCGGATTAACGGCACCAGCGACTCCACCCACTCTGTACTCACCGAAGGTGTGATGATGATGATACTGGTATGCTGCCCCAGGCTCGGCTGCAAGCGCGCTATCACTTCCGCCAGCGGGCGCGAACCACGGGAAATCATCGCCAGAGAGCGCAAAATCTCCCAACGCCGGCCCTCGCCCTGTTCGGGCGGCAGCCAGACCAAATCCTCACCGTAGGCCGCCAGTCCCACCGAATGGCGCAGCCGGATACCCTGGTCAGCCAGGGATGCCGCCAATACAATGCCGTGTTCATCCGTTGCGCTTTCATTGGCGCCGGCCTGCACGTGAACGTCCATGTCCAAAAGGATCCACCAGTCGCCCGAAGGCGTACCATCGAAGAGACGCACGTACAAATCGTCGCGGCGCGCCGTGGTGCGCCAATGGATCCAACGGCGGCTGTCGCCGGAGACGTACTCGCGCACGGTGGAGGCGCTTACCGTGCGATCAATCGCGTTAGGTCGTGGGCGCCCGTCGCCAGAACGTCCACCGGGGGCGATCTGAATGTTCGGCAAGGGAATAATCGGCGGCAATACCAGCAGAGGCAAGGCCGCAGGATAGGTCAGCGAGACAGAGTAAAATCCGAAAGGGTCGCCGGTGTGCAGATGGGTCGGTCCCAAGACAAAAAGGCCGCGGCGGTTGCAGATCGCTTCAGTGTGCCAGCGCAGGGAATCCCGCCCCGGCAGGCCCGTCCCACGGCTGGCGCGATAGTCAGGCAGCGTGGATTGGTCATTCACCTCGACCCAGACCCCCGGCGCCCAGCCGTCGTTGCGCAAGGTAAAGCGCTCCACCAGCCGGTCGCCGACCTGCGCCCACCCGAAGCGCATCTCGCGTGTGAGATCAAGCCCCCGCGCCAGTGAGCGCGACCACAAATATCCCACGATCAATGCGCCGCCTAGCCCCACATACAACACCCGCCAGCCGCGATAGGGTGTGATCAGATCAGTGATCACTGCCGCAAGCACCAACACTGGCAGCAGCCAGGAATTCAACCTGATTTTGGGTTTGGCGTCGGCAGTCATACGCTTAACTCACCGGCCTGTCCCCTGCGTCGCCTTCGTCTCTGGGACTGGGACGGCCTCCAGAATAGCCGACACCACATCCTCCGGTACAACGTTGCGCAGGCGGGCGCTCGGACTCATGATCAAACGGTGCGCCAAAACCGCCGGCGCAATGGCCTTGATGTCGTCGGGCAACACGAAATCGCGGGCGTAGAGCGCCGCACGCGCCTGCCCCACCCGATAGAGCGTGAGACTGCCGCGCGGGCTGGCGCCGAGGAAAATGTCGGCGTGCTGGCGCGTATGCTGCACCAGCCGCACGATGTACTCCTTGACCGCCGGCGCAACATAGATAGATTTGATGGCTTCCTGCGCCGCGAGCAAATCCTCAGCGGCGGCAACCGGCTGCAAATCTTCCACCGGATGATGGAACTGCTGGCGATCCAAAACCTCAATTTCGTCCTTCAACGCCGGATATCCCAGATTGACGCGCATCAGGAAACGGTCCAACTGCGCTTCAGGCAGGGAGAATGTACCTTCGTATTCCACCGGGTTTTGTGTCGCCATGACCATAAAAGGCTTGGGGAGGAAGTGGGTCACCCCGTCAACCGTAATCTGGCGCTCTTCCATGGCCTCCAGCAGCGCAGCCTGCGTCTTGGGCGTCGCCCGGTTGATTTCATCAATCAGCACAATCTGCGCCATGAGTGGGCCGGGCTGGAAGACAAACTCCCGCGTCGCCTGGTTGAAAATGGACACGCCGGTCACGTCGCTGGGGAGCATGTCTGGTGTGAACTGCAAACGCCCGAACGAGCAACCGAGGGACAGCGCCAGGCTTCGCGCCAACATCGTTTTCCCCACACCGGGCACATCCTCAATCAACAAGTGGCCCTGACTCAGCAAACCGATGACGGCCAGTTCCACCACTGCGCGCTTGCCGACAATGACGCGCTCTATGTTGTCAATTACCCGCCGAGCAAAGTCTTGTACACTCGCCATATCGCACCCTCCAGAACGAGATTAGTAGCCAATCAACTTTGAAATTATAACACATCTAACCAAATCACACAAAAACTGCAAACGCCAGCCAGGTATGCATCCATAGATAGCCAGCACAGCTTCTATCAAGGATGATAGAGGTAAACCAGAAGTTTGTCATCTATCAAAAGATAGATTAGCAGGTTGACCTTTACAGGTCAACAGCGTTGCATTCCAACTATTTCCAGAGTATCATTCCATTATTTGCAATGATGGGAGTTGCGATGGATTTACTGTGGACTGTTTACGCGCTTCCCGATGGACCGGCAAGCATCGCGCGGATGCCGGGCGTGCCAGAACCTGGGACTGGACACACCGCCTTGTTCGCCGCAGCGCGACACATCCATGCGACGCGCGCCTTCGTCGCCGGGCCGGGCTTGACGGCGACGGCGCTGTGGGTTGCCCGCGCCGGTGCAGCCGTGACCTGCTGGACGGAGAACGCCGCCGAGGGAGAATCCCTGCGCGCTTCTTTCACGCACAATCGGCTCCCCGCGCCGCACAGCTTCGTGCAAGCGGATTTCGTCGGGCTGGAACCGGCGACTTGCGAGGCGGCGCTGATCCACCTGCCGCGCGGTAAAGATATGCAGGCGGAAATGCTGCGGCTGGCGGCGGCCATGTTGCGGCCTGGGGGACGGCTCGCTTTCGTCGGCGCGACAGACGAAGGGGTGAAAAGTGCGTTGGAAGAAGCTCGCGCGATCTTCGGGCAGGTCGGCATCGTCGTCCGCAAGGGCGGCTGCCACGCGGGATTGGCGCAGCGTCCAGATGGCGACTTCCCCCTGCCGGAAATCTACCGCAGCGAGCGGGACATTGTGGTCAATGGCGCAGCAACGCGGCTGGTGAGTTACGCTGGCGCTTTCGCGGCAGAACGGCTCGACGATGGCGCGGCGGCGCTCATCGCCGGGATGCGCATCACACCCGGCGCGCGCGTCCTCGATCTGGGATGCGGCACGGGAGTGGTGGGGCTGGCAGCGTTACGCCAGGGTGCGCGCGTCACGCTGACCGATGTTTCCGCGCGGGCCGTCGTTTCTGCGCGGGAGACGCTCGCTGCCAACGGCTATCCCGACGCCGCCGTTGCCCACGCTTGCGGCGCGGTCACCATAGAGACAGCCACCTGCGATGTCGTGGTCGCCAATCCGCCGTTCCACCAGGGACGCGACATTCACTTCGAGGTCGCCAGGATGTTCATCCAGGAGGCAGCCCGGGTCCTCAAGGCTGGCGGGGCGCTGTACCTGGTCGCCAATGTCTTTCTCGATTATGAAGCGTGGCTGCGGGGCTGCTTCAACAAGGTACAAAGCGTGTGGGAAAACAGACGTTTTCGCGTCTGGGAGGCAAGAAAATAGCCAAGTGGCGTCAAAAAACCGGGATTGTGCAACAATCCCGGTTTTAATGTGCGCCTGGCTATTCGCGCGCGCCCAATTGCCGGTCCAGCATAAACAGGATGTTCGGATGACCGCCGGCCATCTTGAACTGCTCAACAATCGTGCGGGCGTGGTCTTCTTCCTCGACCTGCTCCTTGATATACCACTGGAGGAAGACCTGCGAGGCGTAATCTTTCTCCGCCACAGCGACATCATACAGGGCGTGGATCAGGCTCGTGACCTTCTGCTCGTGGGCATAGACTTCTTCGGCCAGACCCAGGAGGGAGCCAAACTCAACCGGAGGCTGCTGGATCGCCTCCAAGACAACCCTCCCACCCCGTTCAACGACATAGTGGTAGAACTTCATGGCGTGTTCCAGCTCTTCCTCGCACTGCTCACGCAGCCAATGCGCGTAGCCGGGCATACTCACCGAATCACAATACGCCGCCATCGCCAGGTAAAGATACGCTGAGTAGCTCTCCGCCTGAATTTGCTTGTTGATGGCATTTTCCATATTCTTGCTCAGGTCCATAGGTTTGCTCCTTTCATGAGAAATGTATAGTTTTACGACCAATTTCCACGCGCGAGGCGTTCTTGTATCCGATCCACCACTTCTTGCAGCACCAATTCCACATCGAAACCGCTTTCTGGGGATGTGGTCGCCTCCTCCAACGTTTCACACAGGTAGACGACCCATCCAGCCCATTCCTCAGGCGGCAGATGAACCAGGGCTGTAGCCGCCGTATGCACCGCACTTTGCACCACACTTCGCGTTACCATACCAGGCTCCTTTCCCTCAAACATCCTATGCTACAACTCTTAGTGTAATCGCATGTGGGGCAAAAGTCAAAAATGAAGGCAAAAGCCCCACCACCACGCTCAGCGCCCCCGTCCCAGGGGCGCAAAAGGCGCACGCGGGGCCACCATAGCCCGTTTCCGAGACGGGAACGGGAGCAGCGCCGTGGTATTTTTGCCGCAATACAAAAAAGACGGCGCAAACGCCGTCTTTGAGGTACATTTTTATTCTATGCTTGACGTGAAGTCATACTGCCTGCGCCGGAGCAGTTCTCACCCAAAACGGTGTGGAGACGAGGTCAGCGGTGATACGGACGCCGTCATTCAGCGCTCGCCAACCTAAAAATGCAGCGTCCACGCCAGACATCCGACAGCGCGCCAGCAGCCAGCGGCGCATGACGACAACTGCTACCGCCTCAACGTCGCCTTGTCGCGCCAGGGCTTCCGCATACTGCGCCAGCCAGATGTCCGCCTCCAGACTCAACAGCGCCGGGACAGCTTCGATTATTTCGCGCGCCGCACCCCAGGTCGCCGCCCCCAACAAGGCCAAAAGCCCTTCCAGGAGCATGATGGCGTCCCGATCCAGCACTTGCATCACGCGATGCTGCACATGCAGAATCAAGTCGGGATGCTCGGCCAGAAAATCCAGCAGTGCAGCGCCAGTGTCAATCTGCAGGACGCGCTGCCATAAGGCAGGATCAACGCCCGGCGGACACGCGTCGTCAGGCATCACAAGTTCAGCAAAAGCCTCGTCTATCCCGGCGACCCGGCAGCGCATCAACACCTGACGATGTTGCAGCAGAACACGGACGACCTCCGCGTCCTTGTAGCGCGACATCAACGTCACCAGCACATCGTCAGCCGCGTCCGTCAGCAATTCGTCTTGATGTGTTTCCACAACCCGTTTGGCGTCTGCCCAGGATTCGGCGGCCACGAAGTCTTCCAGTGCGTCCAAGACAGCCTGCATTTTGGCATACAACGCGCTATATGCCTTCAGAGCAACCTGTTCTTCATCTTCAGCGCCCCCAACCGGGTCTGGCGATTTCATCCTTTTCTCCCTCAAAATGCCCCAATCCACGTACATCCGGCAGTCATCTGGCTTGCCTATATTCTAATACGGTGCGGTCAGGAAAAGGTTACAGACGCATTACAGATCGGTTGGAACAACAACAGTATCTCTAATCGCACTTGATGGTATAATATCAGGAGCAAAGTATCGGCCGGGCTACCGGATTATTGCATCGCTAAACTGACGACAATCAGACTGCTCTCGGAGGGTAACCGTGGAAGTACGGCAGATTTTGAAAATTTTGCTGCGCTGGTGGTGGTTGGCGCTCATACCCGTCGTAGTGGTGGCTGGTTACGTGGGACTGACTTACCGGCAACCGGCGACGACGTACCAGGTCGTGATGCGCTTCACGGCCGGCGGGGAACCCACAGCGGCGCTTTCGGCGGATTACGACCGCTACTATGCGTGGCTGTCGTCGGAATATATCGCCAACGCGCTGGCAGACGTCGCCGTAACCGGACGTTTTGCCGAAACCGTCGCGGCGCGTCTCTATGCCCAGGGGCTGACGGTCGCGCCGGGAGCCATCCAGGGGGCGATTGTCGGCGACAATGCGCAGTCAATTTTTGTTATCTACCTCACCTGGCCCAATCCTGAACAGATCGCCAGCATCGCGGATGCCGTCAGCGCCGAGCTGACGGAAAACGCTGCCGCCTATTTCCCGCAGATCAAGGGGGTGGGGATAGCGGCGCAACGCGTGGATCCGCCAACGCCGGTTGCACTGCCCCCTTCCCTGCGCGCGCAACTGCTCGGGCCGGGGCTGCGCATCGCCCTCGCGCTGGTTGCCGGGTTGGGGCTGGTCGCGCTCGCCTACTATTTTGACCCGATGGTACACGAACGCCGCGAAGTGGAGCAAGCTGGCATCCAGGTCATCGCAGCTATTCCCAAACAACGCACAACGGTGTAATTGCAGCCGAAGTCGCTGCAACCGCTGCAACACACAAAACGCCGTGAGGGTGACTTCCCTCACGGCGTTGTTAAGGCCATCAAGCTCACTATTTTAGGTCAAGCAGCCGGTCAATTTTCGGACGATCGAAGCCCACGACGGTGTGGCTATCTATGCGGATCACCGGCACACCCTGCTGGCCACTCATCCGCTCCATATCGCGGGCGGCGTGCGCATCACGCGAGACATCCACGTCCGTGAAAGCAATTCCGCGCGACCGCAAATACTGCTTTGCGTGGCGGCAATGCGGGCACGTCGGCGTTGAGAACACAATAACTTTAGGTTGTCGCTTTTTCTCACTCTCCATCACTCACTCTCCAACAATATAATAGATTTTTATATTGTTATTATAGGCCGACCAGCCATTTTGTCAAACCCATCGCCGTGCTCCAAGCGATCACCAAGCAAGAAATACCGCGTGCTGTTGCCCTGGCGCATCCCCTGCCGCTGCGCTTCGGGGACTGCATCGCCATCCGTTAACCATCCGCGTAGTCATACTTGACCATCGTGCTCGTGCTGCCGGTCCACTCGAAGGTGTTGCCCACGTAGTAGGTGGTCACGCCGTTCAGCACGGATTTGACGCGGTTGCCGTCGCCGTCGTAGACGAAGGTGGCAATCGTGGTGGTCCCCTGCTTCACCGTGGTCAGGCGGTTCTCGGCGTCGTAGGTGAGGTAGTATGTAACACCGCTGATTTTCCGCTGCGTCTGGTTGCCGTTGGCGTCATCAGTATAGCGGTTATTTCCTTGTAGGGCCACGGCGTGTTTGTGCGCAGTGTCGGTGTATACAAGCGTATTACTACCATTGTAGGTCAAGTTGCCAATCTGATTGTACTGGTAGGTTTGCGTGATGTACGTGCCGCCGCTGCCGCCGAGGGCCGCTGCCGTGACCAAACGGTCCAGGGGATCATACGTGAAGTTTTGGGTCTGTGTGCCGCCGGCGTTGTAATCCGCAATGGCGAGCACGTTGCCCACCGCATCGTAAGTATACGCCAGCTTCTGCAGACTATTGTAGTTAGGGGGTGTCCCGGTGTTGAGCTGCTGCAAGCGCCCTTGCCCGTTAGACGTCGTCCACGGATAGTACACGTATTGCGTCGGAAACGTGGTATCGCTGAACACGCGCGTCACCATGCGCCCGGCGGCGTCATAAGCCGTGCTCTGGAGGTAAGGATAAGGATTGAGGCTGCTGCTCACGCTGTTGAGCAACCCTTGCGTGGTATAGGTATAGGTGATCTGCTCGCCTACCCCGCCAGTATTGTCGCTGGGGTACTTCATCCACGTCACCCGATCCAGCGAATCGTAGCCCCACTGTGTTTTGAACGTGCCCCCGCCGTTGATGACTTTCGTCTCCTGAGTCACCCGCCCGCGTTCATCATAGGTCCAGGCGGCGTTGTTGCCGGACAAGGTGTCGCTCATCCAGGTACGATAGCCGAGGCCATACGCGCCTTGATCGTAGGCGTAGCGGACGTTCAACGGTGGATTATTGTCGGTGGGGCAACTGTCGTCGCTGCGATAGTGCTTGCCGGTCAAGCGGTTGCGGGCGTCGTAGTAGAAGCAAATGCGCTGCCCGCGCGCGTTGGTCTGGCGGGTGAGGTTGCCCGCCGGATCGTACTGGTAACTCCACGTGCCCATATCAGGATCAACCATCCCTGTTTTGCGACTGAGGCGATCGTAGGCCATTGTGGTGGTGTAGCCTAACGTGTCGGTGACAGTGGTGAGGTTGCCGAGGATGCCGTAGGCATAGCGTGTGTAGGCATAGTAGGTATCCGCTAACGTTACCGAATCGAGATAAGGGGGGCGGCAACCACGCCAGTCAGGCCGGGCGGCAAGACCAACGCACACAAGACAACGATAGATACAGCCTGATGCAAACGCCGGGACCAACGCACACGCGCCATACAGTGACCTACTGAGTGAGAATGGGAACGACAGTTGTGTTGCGAAACAAGAGCCAATCAGGTTAGTATTTGGTTTGTCGTAATATTACGCAGGGAGCCACACGAACCAATATAAGTTGCCACAAGGAGATTATACAAGATTAGCAAGAAAAAGACAAGTGCGCGCAAAATCTAAAAACTAGCGAACCAATCATTTGCCATCCCCTATAAATATGCTATAAGTCTAGGCGAGTCAGCCAGCACGCGACAAAAAAGGGGGACGCCATGAAATGCCCATATTGTAGCTCCGAGGAAACCAAAGTCATTGATACGCGCGCCGATACACAGGGCAACGTGAGAAGGCGACGTGAGTGTGAAGTTTGCGAGCGGCGGTTCAGCACTCTGGAACGGGCAATCCTCACGTCTCCCCTGGTTATCAAACGCGACGGACGGCGCGAGGAGTTCGACGCGCACAAGCTAATTTCGGGACTGCGCATCGCGTGCGCGCGGCGTCCTATCTCTGCCGAAGACCTGGAGCGGATCGTCGAGCGCGTGGAGTACGCCATCCGCCAGACGGGGCGCGCTGAAGTGCCGAGCCACGTGATCGGCGATATCGTGATTGATGAATTGCGGCAGCGCGACGAGGTGGCCTATATCCGTTACGCCATCGTCTATCTGGGGTTGAGCGATTTGGAGGCCATCCGCAACGAAATTGAACGCCTGCGCACCAGCCGGCGCTAAAAATGCCAGACAACAGCACCGGGCGGGATAGCGACCCGCCCGGTGTCTGTGTGTCGAACGGCGGCAATCAAGCGATCTCCACAATGCGGAATTCGATCTCGCCCACAGGCGCTTGCACTGTGACCTTGTCGCCAACCTTGCGCCCCAGCAACACGACACCCAAAGGCGATTCATTCGAGATTTTGCCTTTTGTCGGATCGGCTTCCAGCGGGCCGACGATATGGTACGTTTCTTCATCATCGTAGCCTTCTTCGACCACGGTGACGTGACTGCCAAGCGTGACGCGACCATCGGTCTCGATCGGTCCCTTGATCACTACCGCGTTCCGCACGGCCAGCTCAAGCTCGCGGATACGACCCTCAAGAAAGCCCTGTTCCTCTTTCGCCGTGATATAGTCGGCGTTTTCCGATAGATCGCCCTGTTTGATGGCGACGCTCAGTCGCTGCGCCAGCGCCACACGGCGCACATTGACCAGTTCATCCAACTCCGCCTTGAGCTTTTGCAGACCTTCGGGTGTGACGTATACAGCTTTGTTTTCTACCATTTCAGTACCTCCAATGACCTCCTCGCATTTAAGAAGTTCGTGCATATAAAAAATCAGGCCCCCGGCCCTGAGTTTGTGACCGGGGGCCTGACAAATATGGCGATCAATCCGGCCTGACGACGAACGGGCTGCGCGGCAATGTCGTCAACGTTTGCGCGCCAGCAGGTGTGACCACGACGTTATCTTCGATGCGCACGCCGCCCACGCCCTCAAGGTAGATGCCCGGTTCAACGGTGAACGTCATCCCCGGCGCGAGGGGTTGCGTGTTGCCGGCAACGATGTACGGCGGTTCGTGGGCTTCCAGCCCCAACCCGTGCCCGGTGCGGTGCGTAAATTGCGCACCGTAGCCGGCCGCAGTAATGACGGCGCGCGCTGCTGCATCCACATCCTGCGCCGCAACGCCGGGCGCAACCGCCGCGCGCCCCGCTTCGTTAGCGCGCAGCACGATCTCGTGAACGTCCGCCAGCGGCGCCGCAGGTTCGCCGAACACGACCATGCGCGTGAGATCCGAGTCATAGCCATCCACCACAGCACCCCAATCCACCACGAGCCAATCCCCAGGCGCGAAAGGCCGGTGTCCCGGATGGGCATGGGGCATTGCGCCGTTCGGCCCGGCGCAAACGATGGGATTGAAGGCCAGCGCGTCGGCGCCATTGGAAAGCAACGCAGCGATCAAACGCGCAGCCGCCTCGCGCTCGGTCATGCCGACGTGAAGCTGTGGCAGCCACACCGCAAATGCGCGCTCGGCGACGGCAACGGCCCGCCGCATCGCATCCAGTTCCTCATCGTTCTTAACCATACGCAGTTCGGCAAACAGATCATCGGCAGGGGCCAACTCCGCGCCGGGCGCGTAACGTTGCAAAATGCGCGCTTCCAGCAGCCGTATCCGCAGCGCTTCCACCCCCAGACGCGCATCAGCCAGCTCCAACGTGGCGCACGCTTCGTGGAAGGCCAACGCGTAGCCTTCTTCGTCAGTGTAAGTGAAGACTTCAAAGCCAGCAGAGGTGGCTTTCGACGCCTCGAACTCTGGGACGACCAACGCTGGCGGCGCGTCCACAGGACACAACGCCACCACCGGCCGCTCGCTGATGAAGAAGGAAAGTCCGGTGGCATACAACAGGTTCGGCCCCGGCATCAACACCAGCGCATCCAGCCCTCGACTTTCCGCCAACTGCGTCATCTGCTCAACACGGTTGTGCATACTATCCTCCAAATATGATACAATGGATGAGTGCTTGGTAATGAGTTGCGAGTTAAGAGTTAAGAGTAATGAGTATTCAGCATCCAGCATCCAGTATCCAGCCCAGAGGAGCACTTATGATTGTCCAGATACCACTCGGCCTGCTAGAAGCAAATTGCTATCTTGTCTACGACGAAGGCAGCGGAGACGGCGTGATCGTTGATCCCGGTGGAGATCCACAGCCATTACTGCGCGAAATCGAACGACGCCGGGTGACAGTCAAGGCCATCCTCAATACCCACGGGCACTTCGATCACAGCGCCGGCAACGCTGACCTTGCCCATCTCGACGTCCCGCTTGCCATCCACCCTGCCGACCGCGAACTCCTCGCCACGGGCGGCGGTGCAGCCTGGTTTGGGGTTCCAGAGACGCCGGCATTACAGCCCACCCTTGATCTCACCGGAGAGTTTGAACTCACAGTGGGCAAGCTGCACCTGAGCGTGATTGAAACGCCGGGTCATACACCTGGCAGCGTATCTCTCTACATTGCCGAGGAAGGCGCTCTGCTGACTGGCGATACCCTCTTTGCCGGCGGCGTTGGGCGGACGGACCTGCCCGGCGGCGACCCACGCGCTTTGACAAAAAGCCTCACCCGGCTGCTCGCCTTGCCGCCCGATACTGTCATTTATCCAGGGCACGGCCCGACGAGTACTCTGGCGCAAGAACGGCGCAGCAATCCGTGGCTCAGGTGGATTGATGCGCGCAAAACGTAAACGAATCCTCTTACGTTTTACGCTTTACGCTTTACGTTTTACGCTTTACGCATCAGCCCGTAATCAAGCGCAAGAGACCAAGCAGGCTCAGGCCGAGTTTAAGCGCATCGCCTGGTGTGGGCGGCGGAAGCTGCTCTTTGCCCGTTTCGTCAACCTTCACATTACTGTTGAAGTACAAATATCCGGCCAGCACGCCGGCCAAAGCTCCGACCAAGCCACCAATTAACAATGTCCGTGTCCGATAATTCACAGCGACCTCCTGGAAACGATTTTTTCGACCATCGCCGTCGTCATGCGCGCCGTGGTGTGGACGCCGATCAAAGGATCAACGACTGCTCTGGATGCCTTTACAACCTGGGCGTGCGCTTTCCGGGCGTAAACTTGTCCCAACTTCAAGTATTGTCTGGCAAGTTTCTGGAGCCGGTACACGCCATATGCCAATCCCGATATCAAGGCCAGCGGGATCAAGGCAATCACCAACGCTTCTAAGCTCAAAAAAATCAGCGCGATATCCCGTGCAGTGCCCATACCCCTCCTTCAGAATCAGCGAATCAGCGAAACTACCAATCAGCCAATCGCCAATCAACCCATCTTCAACCTCAAGTATACTCGGTTCGACAATACAAACAAGTCGCATCGGCAAACGCTATCTTCGCCATTGGACAAAAACCCTAAATGCGTGTATTATCAATTCGGTAAATGTCGCGGGAGAAAAACGTATGCCACTGGTAGAGGAACTAGGGATTGACCTGGGCACAGTGAATGTGCTCGTTTACGTGCGTGGGCGGGGGATTGTGCTGCAAGAGCCATCTGTCGTCGCCCAACAGATAGATAATGGAGAAGTGGTCGCCGTCGGGGAAGAGGCGCGGGCCATGATGGGCCGCGCGCCAGAAACCATCCAGGTGCGGCGTCCATTGCGCGACGGCGTGATCGCCGACTATCGCATCACCCAAAAGATGCTCTTCTACTTCGTCAATCGCGCCATCGGCAAGACGCGACTGTTCAAGCCGCGCGTTTTCGTCACCGTGCCGTTTGGCGTCACACAGGTGGAGAGCCGCGCTGTGCGTGAGGCGACGCTGGAAGCCGGGGCGAGCCGCGCCTACCTGATCCCCGAACCTCTGGCTGGCGCGATTGGCGCGGGGCTACCCATCCACACGCCCGGCGGGCACATGGTCGTGGACCTGGGCGGCGGCGCGAGCGAGGCAGCAGTGTTGTCCGTCTACGGCGTCGTCACCTCGGCGGCGGTCCGCGTGGGCGGGGTGCGGATGGATGAGGCGATCGTCGCTTACGTGCGGCGCAAATACAATCTGATGCTCGGTATGCCCAGCGCCGAGGAAGCCAAAATCCGCATTGGCTCCGCCATTCCAACTGAAGACAGTATGCGCATGGAAGTGCAAGGGCGCGACCAGGTAACTGGCTTGCCGCGCAGCGTGGAAATCACCACCGATGACATCGCTGAGGCGCTGGAAGAACCGATCGCGCTCATCATCAATATGGTCAAGTCAGTGTTGGAGCGCACGCCGCCCGAGCTGGCCTCCGACATCATTGACCGGGGTATGACGATGATCGGCGGCGGGTCGCTGCTGCGCAACATTGATCAACTGCTCACCCAGGAGACCGGCGTACCGGTCTACGTTGCCGACGCGCCGATGGCATGCGTGGCGGTCGGCGCGGGTAAAGCCCATGCCCTGCTCCCCTATCTGCAACGCACACTCTCCAAACTCTAAACCGCGCACCAGGCGCGGATGAAAACCGGCTTCAGCCAACGTGTACTTTTGTACATGCCAGGGCCAGCCGGTTTGTCTTTTCATGCAACTTTTGAGGCGCTTTTATGGTATAATGACCAGGGTCAAAATTGACCCCGGTCATATATTTTCAAACGGGGCAGGGCGACTTCAGTCGCAGACAGTCGCCTGCTCAACGTCCCGGTATCCTGGTGGAGGGCGCTCCAATGAAGAAAGTTTTAACGTGGATTATCATCTTAGCCTTAGTCGGCGGAGGCGTGGCCGCCTATTTTTGGTGGCACAACGATCAGGCCGCTAAGGCGCAAAGCCAAAGTATTCTGCGCACAGGCCAGGTCACACGCGGCGATCTGACCATCTCGGTGGTCGCCAGCGGCAACGTCGTGGTCAAAAACAAACTTGACGTGCGCTTCGACAGCGCCGGCATCGTCGAGCATGTGTACGCCCGCGTCAACCAACGGGTACGAGCCGGCGAGGAACTGGCGCGGCTCGCAACGGCAGACCTGGAACGTGCGGTGCAGCAGGCGGAAATCGCTCTCGAACAGGCGACGCTCAACCGCGACATGCTCCTCAAACCGGTCGCCGGCGAGGATGTGGAACTGGCGCGGCTGAGCGTGCAAAGCGCCGCGCAAGCCCTGGAAGCAGCGCACCTGGGCAAGCAGACGGCGCAGATTGACGCCGATGCGATGATCGTACAGGCGCAACGCGCCCGCGAAAATGCCTTCAAGGATTATCGCGCCCGCGAAGGGACAAACGCCGAAGAAAGCGCGCGCATCAAATACGAAAACACTGAGGAGCAAGAGCGCATCGCCAAAATCAACGCCGAGGTGACTGTTGAGCAGGCGCAGGCGCAATGGCTGACGGCCTACAGCCGTTACCAGCAAGCGGTCGAAAGTCTGCGCAAGTTGGAACAAAGCCCCGACGAGCAGCAAATTCGACAGGCCGAGCTACAAATCGAGCAGGCGCAACTGAATCTGGAGCAGGCGCGGGCGCGCCTGGCTGACGCGCGCCTGACCGCCCCCTTCGCGGGATTGATTGCGGCGGTGAATGTGCAAGAGAATCTTCAGGCGCTCCCCGGCGTGGCCGCCTTCACCCTCGTGGACGACTCGCAGTTCTACGTGGATGTGACGGTGGATGAGATTGACATCGGCAAGGTGCGTGTCGGGCAGGCAGCAGATGTTACCTTGGACGCTTATCCGCAAGCTGTGTTGGCGGGCGAAGTCGAAAGCATCGCGCCGGGGGCGCTCAATGTGGGCGGCATTATCTCCTACAAGCTGCGGGTGCATCTTACGGACACGCGCGCTGTGAACATCCGCGACGGGATGACAGCCAGTATCGTCATCTACACCGAGCGCGTCGAGGATATACTGCTCGCGCCCAACTGGGCAGTCCGCACCGACCAATCCAGCGGCGAGACGACGCTCTACTGCACCGTGTTGCGCGCAGACGGGGTTCCAGAGCGCCGCGCCATCACCCGCGGCCGGTATAACGACACGTTCACCGAGATACTTTCCGGGTTGAACGAAGGCGACACGGTTGTTCTTATCGCCGAAGAACGCACGCTGCTCGATTTTTCGGCGTTCGGCCAATAACGGCCAAGGAGTGACGTATGAAGAAGATCATTACATGGATCATCATTCTGGCGCTCATCGCCGCTGGCGTGGGTGGTGCGCTGTGGTGGCGCAACCGGCAGGCACAAGCGCAAAGCGCGGCAAAGGACGTTCTGCGCACAGGGCGGGTCGAGCGTGGGCAGTTGGTCATCACCGTACCGGCGAGCGGCAATGTAACCGTCAACCAAAAGGCGAATTTGAGCTTTAAGTTGACAGGGAATGTAGTGGCAGTCCATGCCGCGGTCAGCGACCATGTCAAGGCTGGACAGGAGTTGGCGCGTCTCGATACGGCCAATCTTGAACGCACCATTCGCCAGGCCGAGATCGCGCTCGAACAGGCCCGCGTCAACCTGGCGCAACTGCAAAAACCCGTAGGTGAAGAAGACATCCGGTTGGCGGAGTTGGCGATTCAGAACGCAGCCCAATCGCTCGAAGTCGCGCGCGTCAGCAAGGAAGCCGCAGAGGCGCAGGCCAATCTGAGCATCCGTCTGGCCCAGGAAATGGCCGATAAAACCGAGGAAGCTTACGAGAACATCATCGAGCGGCTCGATCAATATGGGCAGCCGCGCGCATACGCCGCCGGCGCGACCGTCGCCTACCTGGAAGCCGATGGCAATGTCGGCATCACCCGCCTCAAGAGCGAGTACCAGCTTCAGCAAATTCGCAGCCAGTGGGCCGCGGCCTACCAGGCTTACCAACAGGCGCAGCAAAATCTCAAGAAGTTGCAGGCCGGCCCCGATGCGGACCGCATCCGGCAAGTTGAACTGCAAATCGAGCAGGCGCAGTTGACGCTAACACAAGCGCAGGAAAGCCTGACCAACACCGTTCTCATCGCCCCCTTTGATGGTGTCATTGCGGCGGTCAATATCCAGGCAGGCGCGCCTACTCCCACCAACTTGCCGGCAGTCACCCTGTTGGACGATTCGCAGTTATACATCGAGGTCAACGTTGACGAGATTGACATCGGCAAGATCGCCGTAGGGCAACCTGTCAGCATCAGCCTCGACGCGGATCCCCAGGCTGTGCTCGCCGGAACGGTTGAGCGCATTGCCGCAACGTCCTCCAACGTCGGAGGCGTCATCGCCTACAGGCTGCGCGTGCTGTTGACAGACACTGGCGGCGCGTTGATCCTGGACGGGATGACGGTCAGCGTTCTCATCCAAACCAACGTCATCACGGACGTCCTCATTGCGCCAAACTGGGCCATTCGCACCGACCAGGCAAGTAGCGAGACCTACGTCTATCGCATCGAAAACGGCGTCCCCGTGCGCACGCCCGTCACGACTGGCGAGCGCAGCGATACGCACACCATCATCACCGGCGGGCTGGCTGAAGGTGACACGGTAGCCCTGGTGACAGAAACGCGCAGTCTCCTGGATATGCAAGGACCGCCGTCAATGGGACGCTAGGAGGGTGGTATGGACAGGCGTAAAACTGTCATTTGGATTGATAATATGCACAAGGTCTACAAAATGGGCGAGAATGAAGTTCACGCCCTGCGCGGCGTTTCGCTGGGTGTTTTTCAGGGCGAGATTGTAGCGATTATGGGGCCTTCCGGTTCGGGGAAATCCACCCTGATGAACATCCTGGGCTGCCTCGACCAACCAACGTGGGGCCAGTACACCCTCGACGGCAAAGATGTAGGCGCGATGAGCGACGATGATTTGGCCGAGGTGCGCAACCGGAAAGTAGGCTTCGTCTTCCAAAGCTTCAATCTGCTGCCGCGCACGACGGCGCTGGATAACGTCGTCCTGCCGCTGGTCTACGCCGGGACCAGCTTGCGCGAGCGCCGCGCGCGCGCCAAGAAAGTGCTCGAGGCCGTGGGGCTGGGAGAACGGATGCACCACACACCTAACGAATTGTCCGGCGGACAGCAACAGCGGGTTGCCATCGCCCGCGCCCTGGTCAACGAACCGGCCATCATCCTCGCCGACGAGCCGACCGGCAACCTGGACAGCGCCTCCGGCCAGGAAGTGATGCACATTCTCCAGCAGCTCAACCGCGACCGCGGCATCACCATCATCCTGGTCACGCACGACCCGCGCATCGGCCATCACGCGCAGCGTATTATCCATCTTTTCGACGGGAAAGTGCTCAACGAGGAAATCGTCGCCGAGCCGATCCAGGCGCAGAGCGTACCGGACGACGCGCCGGCCCCGGCTGCCTATAGCAATCCAACCTACGCCGAGGAGGTGGCCGCATGAAATTCTGGGAAAGCGTCCGTCTGGCCGTCAAGGCGCTCACCGCCAACAAGATGCGCGCGGCGCTGACGATGCTCGGCATCATCATCGGCGTCGGCGCGGTCATCACGCTGATGTCGGCGGGTGAAGGTGTGCAGGCGTACATCACCAAGCAGTTCCAATCCATCGGTAGCAACCTGTTCTTCGTTATCCCTGGCTCGTTCGATCAAGAGTTGAAACGCCCGGCGTATCTGACACTGAAGGATGCCGAAGCGCTACGCAACGTGGCTGAAGCGCCGCACGTGTTGCGCGTAGCGCCGCTCCTGCAGGGCAGCGCGCGCATCACGACGCCGGGGAAAGACAAAATCGTGGACGTGAACGGCGTCACCGACGATTACGCCGCCGTGCGCGATTGGGCGACCCGCAGCGGAACCTTCATCACCCCGGCAGACAATCAAGGGCAGGCGCGCATTGCCGTCTTGGGTAAAAAGACCGCTGACTATTTCTTCCCTGAATCGCCTGATCCGAGCGGCGAAGTCATCCGCGTCAACGGCGTGCCCTTTCGCGTGGTGGGCGTGATGGAGGAGCGCGGTGGGAGCAATTTCCGCAGCGAGGACGAGGTGATTTTCATCCCGCTGAACACGGCGCTCAGCCGCATCTTTCCGCGCCGCACCAACACGGGCGAACCGCGCCTCACGTTTATCTATGTCCAGGCGGTCGCCGAGGATCGCATGAACGCGGCGATTGAAGAAGTCGCGCAAATTCTGCGGCAGCGGCACCGCATCGCGCCCGGCGATCCCGACGACTTTACGGCAATCAGCCAATCGGAAATCATCGGAACGTTCCAACAGATCACCGGGGTGCTCACCGTTTTTCTCGGCGCGATTGCGGGCATCAGCTTGCTCGTCGGCGGGATCGGCATTATGAACATTATGCTCGTCTCTGTGACCGAGCGCACCCGCGAGATCGGCCTGCGCAAGGCGGTCGGGGCGCGCAAACGCGACATCCTCGCGCAATTTCTCACCGAGGCCGTCATGCTCTCGTTGATCGGCGGGATCATCGGGATTCTGCTCGGGGCGAGCGGGGCGGCCGTGGTATCGTACCTGCTGCGCAACGAGGGATTCCGCGCCATCATCACCGTCAATGCAGTCCTGCTGGCGACCTTGTTCTCTGCCGGCGTCGGGCTATTTTTCGGCATCTACCCGGCGCAACGCGCTTCGGCGCTCAATCCCATTGATGCGCTGCGCTACGAATAGGCATTTTGATGTGTCCTTCTGGTCAGCCTGTCAAAGTACGCTATAATAGACAGTAATTCACCTGACGGGGATACACCGATGCAAACACAAACTGTTGATCAGCTTTACGCAACGCTCGAAAAACAGCAACGCCGACTCGAAGCTCTACGCAGTGTAGGATTGCGTGTCAGCCGCAGTCTCGACTTTGAGTGGATTATCCAACAAGCGGTCGAAGAAGTCTGCAATGCGCTGGGAGTCGAAGCCGCAGCGATCAGCATTGTTGATCCAGAACGCGACGAACTGGTCATTCGCGCCCAACGGGGTCTCAAATCCTTCGCTCACGAGCCGGTCCATCTCCCCAAAGGTATCGGCCTGGCCTGGGAAACTTTACTCCACCGGGAAACGATCATCATCAACTCATGGGAAAACGAACCGCGCCTGGCGACGCCCGCGTTCCTGGAGGAACACATTCGCACCACCATTCTCGTGCCGATGTTCACCAACGGCAATCCCGTGGGTGTGCTCAGTGCAATGACGCGCGAGAATCACTCGTTCACGCCCGACGAACAGACCATGCTAACCGGCATCGCCGACCAGGTAGCGATTGCGCTGCTCAATGCGCGCCTCTACGAACAAACGCGCCGCCAATCCCAGGAACGCACCTTTCTTTTCAATCTAGCCGCCTCGATCGCGCCGCTCAAAAACATTGACCAAATCGCCCATCAAGTGTTGGAACAAACCCTGCATTACCTTGAGTGGCCGGTAGGCGTGCTGCTCATCGAAGACAGCGAGAGCAATGCGTTAGTTCCCCAGGCGCAAGTCGGGTATACCAGCGCGCTTGAGGCGCTCATCGCCCGCACCGAGAGCATAGTACAACGGGGAGACAGCCACCTGACCCTGACCAACGATGATCCCACCCACGTTTTAGGGACGATAATACACATCCCCCTTCAGACGCGCCAGCACATTCTCGGATGGTTGGCTGTAGGGACGCAAGAGACGGTCGAGGTTGCTAAACATACCACTGAAACGCTCGTGGCGGAGGGTAACTACCTCGGCGTGGCGTTGGAAAACATTCAGCTCTACCGAAAGATGATCGAGCGCGAACGCAGCAGCGGAATCCTCCACGCCCTGAGTCGCGCTATGACGGGCCACAACATCCTCCAGATGCTCCAGCAGATGTTGGAAGAGTTAAGCAAAGGTCTGCCATACGAAGTTGCCGGGGTGCTTTTGACCGATCCCGCGCTTCAGGTTTTGCGCTATCAGCATAGAATGTCCGCGGAACAACGCGCCGCTATCGTATCGCGGCTGTATGCCTTCCTGGACATGCCGGAAAATTTCGGCGCGACGCTGGCGCCAGAGAGTTGCGTTGAGCTTCAAGCTGCTGAAGAGCCGGTGAAGCTCGATCGCCCGTTGGCGTATCTGGAAGTCCCCATTATCCAGGAGGAACGCACGATAGGCGGAATTCTTCTGGCGAGGCCGAATCCCTTCGTCGCGCACGAACAACAACTGCTCTTCACGATCGCCTATCAGTTGGGCAAAGCCATTGTGGCGACGCGACTTTTCCATCAGGCGCAAGAACAGGCAAATCAACTCCAGGAAGTCAACCGCTTGCTCAAAGAGCAGGAAATCCAATGCGTCAGCATCTTCGATGACATTGCCCGCGAGATGCACAATCCAGTTACTTTTATGCAAAGTTACCCCGAATTGCTCCTTGATGGCGCGCTGGGTCCACTCAATGAGGCGCAAAGTCAGGCGCTCACCAGCATCCAGCAACAAGCGGAGCTTTTAGCCCGGTTAGTGCGTGATCTAGGAGCGATGAAAGTCGCCGAGCCTGGAAAACTGCAATTGCAACGTATTGAGGTCACTGGGATACTCCACAAGGTCATCGAGTCTGCGCAAACTGCCATCAAAAAGAAGCATATCACACTCCAGGTAGCGTGCGATGACGATCTTCCTGCGGTGAGAATTGATCCAGATCGCATCTACCAGGTCATCGAGCAATTGCTGAACAACGCTATCCGCTTTACGCCGGATAATGGAACAATCTGTCTATCCGCCAAGCGGGAAAGCGAGGCTGCTATCCGCATCGCAGTGAGCGACACCGGCCCAGAAATACCCAAAAACGAGATTGATCTCATTTTCAAACGCCTGTACCACGGCAAACTAGAACGAACCTATCCTGGGATTGGCATTGATTTGGCGCTGGCGCGGCGCATCGTGGAGAGCCACGGCGGCGTCATCGGCGTTGCAAGTGATGCGACGGCAGGCAACACCTTTTATATCACACTACCCGTACAGGTTGAAACCGAGAGCCTGCCCGCAGCTATAACATCTTGACGTTGGAGTACGAAAGTGACCATCACCGACACGGAGGAGCTGCTCACCCGGCGCAAACGCCTACGAGTATCCGAACATGCCCTGCGTGAAGCGCACAAAGAGGGCCTGCGGGGCAAAGACATCCTCTATGCGATTTTCAACGGCCAGATCATCGAACACTACCCTGAACGCGACCGCGTGTTGATTGCCGGGCCAGTCGTCGAACACCCGCTGCCTGTCCATGTGGTGTGCGACTACGCCGACACCGCCGAGATTGTCGCCGTGACCGTCTATATCCCCAACCGCCCGCGCTGGATCACCAACCAGGTCAGAGGGCTGATACCCCATCCCCTGTCCGCCTAGCAGGCGCGATCCGTGCGCACTTCATCCGCGGGACAGAACAAGACGCAAGGGTGGCGTCACCGGCTCATCCGTATGCTGCGCTTGTTCACGTTTGGCCTCGTTGCGGCGTTTGTAATGCTCGGCGCAGGCTACGAAATCATCATGATTGAGGTGATGACACGCCCGTTTCAGGGCGCGGTGTGCTGCGCCACGCCCGCCGATTGGGGCTTCCAGTACGAAAACGTCACCTTCACCAGCAACGATGGCATCCGGTTGGCTGGATGGCACATTCCGACACAGAATGGCGCAACGATTATCCTGCTCCACGGGTACAACGCACACCGGCTAGGGATGGCGTGGCACGCCCAGGTTCTGGCGCGCCACGGCTACGGCATCCTGATGTACGACTTGCGCGCCCATGGCGAGAGCACAGGGAACATACGCTCGTTTGGCTGGGCTGATGTGAACGACGTCAGCGCCGCCGTGGACTTTCTCGCCGCACAGGCTGATGTGGACCCCGAACGCATCGGCATCCTGGGCTTCTCGATGGGAGGACAGATCGCATTGCGCGCGGCGGCGCAAACCGAGCGCCTGCGTGCTGTCATCGCCGACGATCCAAGCTTTGGCAACACCCGCGATGCCGGCGAACCGCACACCTTCACAGATTACATCGTCCACGCCAGCCGGTGGATTCTGTTCCGGGGGATTGCACTGCGCAGCGGCGTCAGGCCGCCCGCGCCCGTCATTGAGGTGATTGGCGACATCGCGCCGCGCCCGCTGCTCGTGATCTCTTCCAATCCAGGGGCAGACAATGCGTTCAGGCGATATTATGATTACGCGAAGGAGCCGAAGGCTTTGTGGGTGGTCCCCAATGCCTGGCACGGCGGCAACTGGTCTGTCGCGCCCGCAGCCTACGAACAGACGATGGTCACATTCTTCGATCAGGCGCTATTGGATACCCCCTGACGCTTGCGGCATTTAGCGTATCTCGGCAATGTGCAACGGAATGTTGCGCCGTTGTAATGCGCGTTGCACGTCGCCGACATCCAACGCATCGGGCGTCGTGTCGCCGCTGATCGCCAGCCGCGCGGCGACCCCGGCAACCTGTCCCGTCAGCGCCGCCGGTGGGATGACGCGCGTGACTTCCCAGGCGTCGCCCGCTGACGAGATGCAGCGTCCCGCCGCCAACAATCCCGTGACCCCGCGCGGCAGCAGTGCCCCGTAGGGAATCTCCCACACTGGCCCCGGCTTGCGCCAGTCAGGAACCAGCCCCACCGATGTAGGGACGTGAACGCCATCCTGCCCATCAGAGAGCGTTGCCTGCCCCACGATGCGGCGCGTGGTGCGGAATTGCGCCATCGCCGGCAGCGTCACCGGGAAGAGCTTGTGGCGGTCGGAGTCGCCGCCAGCCGCGTGGCGCGCCGCGTAGTGCTCGCGCAACAGGCGGCGGCTCTCCAGGATGAAGCGCGTCACCTGCGCGCCATCCGTGCCGGAGAACTTCGGCGCATCCGGCGGCGCTCCCCTACCCCACGCATCCCCGCCCAGGCGGATGCAATCGAGCAGCGATGTGGCGTCCGGTTGCGCGACGACTTGCTGCGCCTTTGCATAAGACGCCTGCATCGCCCACAGCGAGAGCCAGTTATCGGACTCGGCGCAGAGTGCACCGGTGCGGTAGGCCACATCCGCGTCGCCGGTGGCGTCAATCACGCAAGCCGCGCGCAAGATGCCGCGCCCGCTCTTGTTTTCCACCTCGAGGCCGACGATGCGCATCCCATCCATCACCGGTTGGCAGACCAGCGTATCCAGCCAGAGCGCAGCGCCCGTCGCTTCCAGCGTCTCATCCAGCGCCAGCACAAACGACGCCGGGGAGAACGGCGTCTGGTAGCGCCCGCGCCCTTCGCGCCAGCCATCGGGAACGTCGCCAGGGCCGTAGCGGAGGCTGAGATGCAGCAGTTCCTCGGCGATGCCATACGTGACCTGATGGCCCAGGCCGTCGCATAATGGCAGGTAGATGTTAATCAAGCCGGTCGTCGCCAGGCCGCCCACGAAGATGGTCTTCTCCACCAGCGCGGTACGCAACCCGGACCGCGCGCACTCTAGCGCCGCTGCCACGCCCGCGACACCCGCGCCGGCAATCAAAACATCAAACGTTTTCTTGAAGTCCATCAATGCCTCTTGGGAAATAAACCGCGAATCTCGCTAATCTTGTACTCATCAGGATGATATTGAACAACCGCCAAGACGCCAAGAGCGCCAAGTTTTTAAGATTTCTTGGCGGACTTGGCGACTTGGCGGTAGAAAAAGCGCGTTACCCATATGTTCAATATCCTCTCGACTATTACAGATTCTCGCTAATCTACGCGAACATCTGCATTCGCCGAATCTTTCTTGAAAAATTAGCGAGGATTGGCGTAATTCGCGGTTGCTACACTGGACGCACAGTAAAATTTCTGTAGTTGATATGGAATCCCAGGTATGCCTTACGATGTATTCGTTACGCACACCTTTTAATTCGCAGGGCGATATACTGCTTGGCAGGCAGGGGGACGCGACACTTGCCGGAGAATGTCCCTTCCAGCGGCGTGATGGTCATCTCCCAGGTATCAATCACCTCAATCGTGTACGCCGCATCTTCCGGCAGCGCGATGTCTTTGCAGGCCGGACGATTGATACCCAGATAGATGAGACGATAGCTATCATCTGCATTGGTGGACTGGTTCAAATCCCAATGGCCGCCGCGTGGATCAATCGCCGGGCCGGCCTCCATAATCTCCCGCAAGAAGGCGATGCGCGCCGGGCTTTCGCCGTGGAGTACGCCACCCTTCGACCACCAGAGGATGTCGTCGGGGTGCAGGTACGTCTCGCCGTGGCCCACGTAGCCGCCACGGGAGAAGCCTTCCCAGAAGCGATGCACCATCTCCTGCGCGGTGATGTTGCCCCAGTTGTGCCAGATGTCGCCCTCGTAGCAGCACTCGTCCACTACGACAGGCTTCTTGTACAACTCGCGCCACTGGTTGACCTGGTTTAGTTCCGAACGCTGGATGCTGCAATGCGTCACCCAGGGCTTGTTGTGATCGTAGAAGTAGCGGCAGTTGTGGACAGAACGCAAATGCTGGTAGGGGTCGCTCTCCTGCACGATCTGGAAGAAGCGCTCCCAGTCTTGCTCAGTCTTGGCTTGCATCAGATCGAACTCGTTCGCCATAGACCACCACACGTTGCGGTAGGCCGCCAGCCGCGCGACGACATAACGCAGATAGCGGTCGTCCACTTCAGCGGGCATCGTGCTGTAGCCCCAGCGGTCGTAGGGGTGGAAGAGGATGATGTCGGCCTCAATGCCCAGATCGCGCAAATTGCCCACGCGCTGTTCCAGGTGACGGAAGAAGGCCGGGTTGAAGCGCGCGAAGTCCCATGTCCCATCGGCGTTTTTCTCGAAGGCGTGATAAGGCGGCTCGTTTTGATTAAAGGTGTAGTGTTTGGGGAAGACACACATTCGCAGCTTGTTGAAGGGCGCGGTCTTCAGCGTTTCGAGCGTCTGCTCTTCCAGCGCGTCGCCCTGGTGGTTCCACACGTAGCAAGTGGTGCCGACGGAAAAGTGCGGCGTCCCATCCTCATAAGCGAAGTGGTACATGTTACGCACCCGCACCGGCCCGTGATTGCCCGCCGACGCCGGCGTACACTTGAACGTCCCGGTCTGACCGTCCAGCGCGGCGACATTGCTGCGCGTGGTGTACGTCCACGCGCCAACCGTATCCGGCATAAAGCGCACTTTGTAGCAACCATCCCCGTCGTAGAAGCCATCCACGTCAATCACGCGATGCTTGTACGCGAAGCGCGCCCCGAAGGTCACATCCAGGAACGGATTGCCCTCTGCGGGGCCGGCCAGCGCCGCCTCGAAAATATCCCAACGTTCTACAGATTGCTGCATTGTTGTTCCTCCATATCGTCAATTTCATTACCGTGTTGGATCGAATCCAATGTACCCGGTGTCGCAAAAAGGTCAACTCAGAGTGCGACTCGCCACACATTATCCCTACACGATCTCTTGCATAAGTGATAGAGCATGATACACTGAGGCCAGATACAAAAATCCACAGGGCGACTCAAAAGCATGGAGATGAAATTATGCTCACTACAATAGACTACCGGCAACAGCTATTGCAAGAGATTGATACGTTACCACCCCGCGCGTTAGAGAAAATCTATCAAATGGTGGTTTTCCTCAAAGAAGAATTTATCGAACCGGATGAGGCGCGTTACAACACACCTTCCTGGATCCAGGCTGAGCAAGCCGCCACCGCAGCTTACGCTCAAGGAAAAGTGGCTCGTTTTAACTCTGTGCGCGAGCTGGCTGAATATATCGAGGTTGATGAAGCGCCGTCGGAATCATAGCAATGGAACTGGTTATATCGCCCCAGTTCGATAAAAGCATGAGGCGGCTCGACCGCAAGACCAGAGAATTGGTTTACCGGAAGCTTGAGCTGTTTCTCCAGAACAAGCTGCACCCGTCTCTGCGTTACAAGACAGTCCAGGCATTGAAACATCTGCAACCGCCAGTCAAAGAGATTTCCGTTACAATGAGTATCCGCATCACCTTGCAAGAATTCCAGGATCACGTATACCTGCGCAACATCGGCGGGCACGAAATTTTACCCTGACAAAAAGAAACCGGGCGGCGCTAATAGCGCCGCCCGGTAGATTATTGTCGAACTCACTTGGCCAAACCTACAACTTTACCGCCGTTGACTTCGGCATCTCCAGCACCTCATCCGCGGACACCTCTCGGTCCAGCTTCTCGGATAAGAAGATGCCCTCGGAGATGAGCATCGTGTTGAGCGCGACCGCCGCCGTGGGCAACAGCTCCACACGACCTTGCAACGCCGCGATCCAGTGGTGCTGCGAGCTGTCGTACACGTCGCCGACTTCGTGAACGTTGTGCAGGCGATAGTCGAACTGCCCCAGGTCGCCCGTCCCGTTGATCGCCAGGTCGCCAATGTTGAAGTAGTAGCCGAACGGCTCCAGCTTCACCCCACCCTGCGAGCCGACAATGTACGATCCCTCGAAGCCATCCAGATGAATGGCCCACGCCTCGATGATGTCGAGCGCGATGTTGTTCTCCAGACGCACGAAGCCCATGCCCAACTCCTCCACGTCGTAACCGCTGATTTCCAGCCGGCGCGGGTCAATGGGCGTTTCCTGGTACGTTTTGCCGGTGATGCGCAGAACTTTGGGGTTGTTCAGCAGGTAGAGGATGTTGGCGATGTGATACACGCCCATATCGTAGAACGCGCCGCCGCCAGAGTTGCGCTTCTGCACGAAGGGGGGCGCGCCGTAGCCGTCCACGTAGGGGCGACCGCGCCGCCGGAAGCCGGTCGAGCGCGCGTGATAGAGCTTGCCGAGATGTCCACCGTCAATGAGGTACTTGGCGGCCTTCGTTTCCTTGCTGTAGAGCGTGCTCAACTGGATGTGCAGCATCTTGCCGGTCGCTTTGGCGGTCTCCACCATTGTCACGCCGTCGGCGTAAGCGCCGGCGATGGGCTTCTCGCAGTAGACGTGCTTACCGGCTTCCAGCGCCGCCACGGTGACGGGCATATGCAGGTTGTTGTGCAGGCACACATCCACCGCCACGAGGTCGTCACGCTGCAACAGCTCGCGGAAATTCGTGTACGTGTTGGGGATGCCGAACTCCGCTGCTACGCGCTCTAACTCGGCCTCATTGAGGTCCGCCGCCGCCACGATTTCCGCGCCCTCAATCTTTTGATAATTGCGCAGATGGCTCTTGCCGATCTGCCCCACCCCGACGATGCCAATACGTACTTTGTCAGCCATATAGTTCACTCCTTAATAGTTGCAGTCTTTAGTTTGATAGAGGGTAACTGGTAATCAGTAATTGGTAATTGGTAAGCAGGCCACCAGTTACCACCACACTCATACCCGGATGTCGAACGCTTCAGCCCGCCACACTTTCTCCAACGCTTCGCTGGGCGAAAGCGGCGTTTCTTCAAGACGATAGTAGACGTAGCGGAACAGGTCGCGGAACACAGCCGTCGTCACCGGCGCCAGGAACAGGCCAATGAGGCCGCCCAACTCGCTGCCGATTACCAGAACCACCATCACCAGCACTGGGTGCAATTGCACGCTCCGTCCGAGGACGCGCGGAGTGATGAAGATATTCTCGATTTGCTGGATGACCGCCGCGTAAATCGCCGTCACCAAAGCCAGTGTAGGGTTTTGCGCCAACGCAACCAAAATCGCCGGTATCGCGCCAAGAATGGGGCCGATGTTGGGGATCAATTCAAAAAGACCGGCAATGACGCCGAGAATCAGGGCGAACTGGACGCCGGCAATCCCAAAGAAAATGGTTGAAATAGAGCCAATGATGAGAGCCAGGAGAAGCTGACCGCGCAAGTAAGAGGCGAACACAGCGTCAATCAGCGCAGTGATTTTTAACACATCCTCACGAATCGAGATCGGGATTGAACGCACAAACGTCTGCCCCAATTTATGCGAGTCGAGCAGCATATAAAACGTCCAAAAGGGAATAATCAAAATCGCCAACAGCAGGCTGAACGTATAGGAGATCACGACCGCCGTGCCGCCCACCGCCTGCTGGATGATTTTACCCACCTGCGCGCCAAACTTCGTCAGATTATCGTCAATCTGCAGGCGCACCTGCTCCGGCAGAAGGCGGTATTGCTCGATGAGATCATCGCCGAAGCGAGAGATGTATTTCCAGATGGTATCCCTGGCTGCCCATAGCGCCTTGCCCTGTTCGATCAAGACCGGCACAAAAATGGAGAAGAAGCCGACCAATATCGCTACAACCAACAAATAGACAAGACCGATAGCCAATCCACGCGCTGCGCGTTTCAAAAAGCCCAGGTGACGGCGGCGGCTCAACCACAGGAAGCCTCGCTCAAAAAATCTGACCAATGGGGCGATCACATAAGCCAACACCAGCCCGAAAATGTAGGGGATCAACACCGTCCGCGCTGTCCAGATCACCAGCCCCAGGAAAAACACCGCCACCAGCACCAAAATCAACTGCTTGCGCCGCGACAGCGGAATTCTACGCCAGGCTTCAGCCAACGCTCCCATACCCACCTACCTGCGATTCAATCAATCTTCGTCCAGCCGCAACATCGCCAGGAACGCTTCCTGCGGAATGATGACGTTACCCAATTGTTTCATCCGCTTCTTCCCGGCCTTCTGCTTTTCCAGCAATTTCCGCTTGCGCGTGATATCGCCGCCATAACACTTCGCCAGCACATCCTTGCGCAGCGCCTGTACATTGACGCGCGCGACCACCTTTCCGCCCACGACGGCCTGGATCGGCACCTCGAACAACTGGCGCGGAATCGCTTCTTTCATCTTGCGGATGAGCAACGAACCTTTGTCGTAGGCCGCATCGCGGTGAACGATGATCGCCAGCGCATCCACCGGCTCCTTGTTCACCAGCACATCCACCTTCACCAGATCATCCACGCGATAGCTATCAAAGCTGTAATCCATCGAAGCGTACCCTCGCGTCGCGGACTTGATGCGGTCGTGCAGGTCAATGACCATCTCCGCCAGCGGCGTCTCAAACGTGAGCAAGACGCGCTGCTGATCCAATGTCTCGGTGAGCAAGAAGTTGCCGCGCTTGCGACGGAATATCTCCATCAGCGCGCCGATATATTCGTTCGGTGTGATGACCTGTACTTTCATCCACGGCTCGCGGACTTCCTGGATCACGGAAGGATCGGGCAAATCGGCAGGACGGTGAATCTCGATTTCTTCGCCATTCGTCAAGAGCACCTGGTACGCCACACTTGGCGCGGTGACGACGAGGTCCTGCGCATACTCGCGCTCCAATCGCTCCTGCACGATGATCATGTGGAACAATCCCAGGAAGCCGCAGCGGAAACCGAACTGCAACGCCTGCGACGTCTCCGGCTGATAGGTGAGCGAAGCATCATTCAGTTGCAGCTTTTCCAGCGCGTCACGCAGGTTTTCGTAGTCATCAGCATCCGAAGGGTACAGGCTGGCGAACACCATCGGTTTGGCGGGCTGGTAGCCGGGCAGCGGTGCGTCTGCCGGGCGACGTTGCTCTGTCACGGTGTCGCCGACGCGCGCCTCACGCACCGACTTAAAGCCAGTAGCAATGTAGCCTACTTCGCCGGCAGAAAGGCGTTCTACCGGCGTCATCCCTGGGGTGAACACTCCCACTTCCACCGGATCGGTCCTGGCGCCGGTCGCCATCATCACCAATGGCGTCGTACCGGTCACTTGCCCCTCGTACAACCGCACGTAGGCGACCACGCCCTTGTATGAGTCATAGTGAGAATCGAAGACCAGAGCCTGCAGCGGCGCATCCACGTCGGCAGCTCTGGGCGGCGGGACGTGATCCACAACGGCCTGGAGCACCGCGGCGACGTTCGTGCCCTCCTTAGCGGAGACAGCGACCACATCCTTCACCGGCACGCCCAGAAGTTCGGCCACTTCGCGCGACACTTTCTGCACATTTGCCGTCGCCAGATCAATTTTGTTGATCACCGGCACAATTTCCAGATCGTTCTCCAACGCCATGTAGAGATTCGCCAACGTCTGCGCCTCAATACCCTGTGTCGCATCCACCACCAACACTGCGCCTTCACAGGCCGCCAATGCCCGGCTCACTTCGTAGGCGAAGTCCACGTGACCAGGCGTATCAATCAAGTTCAACTCGTATTCTTCCTCATCCGCTGCCGTCCAGTGCATTTGCACCGCCGACGCTTTGATGGTCACACCCTTTTCCTGCTCCAAATCCATACTATCGAGCACCTGCGACTGCCCCCCGGCAAACTTCCGCGACTCGACGGTGCCGGTCACTTCCAACAACCGGTCGGCCAACGTAGATTTGCCGTGGTCAATATGCGCGATAATGCTGAAATTCCGAATATGCTGCGAATCCATTATTCTCCCTCGGCGTTAGAACGTTAGAACGTTGAAACGTTTGAACGTTCAAACAGAACCTAAAGTCCGGTCAATCCACATCTGAATATCATCGGACATTGTACCCAACTTCCACCACCCCAGAAATTCCACATTACCCGCCGGACCGCGCAGCGGGGAAACCATCAATCCACACAATCCCAGGCCCAACGCGGCCATCTCTGCTGTCACCGTCTCCAGCACCTGGCGATGGACTGCCGGATCGCGCACCACCCCACCCTTGCCGACGTGCTCGCGTCCGGCCTCGAACTGCGGCTTGATGAGCGAGATAACCGCGCCGTCGGGTTTCAGCCAACGCACCGCCGTCGCATAGATGATGCGTAGCGAGATGAACGAGACGTCCGACACGATCACGTCCACCGGCTCCGGCAACGCCGCCAGATAACGCGCATTCACCCGCTCCAACGCGATCACCCGCGCGTCCTGGCGCAATTCCCAGGCCAGTTGCCCGTAGCCCACGTCAATCGCGTAGACCTTTGCCGCGCCGTACTGCAACAGGCAATCCGTGAAGCCGCCGGTCGAAGCGCCGATGTCCGCCGCAATTTTGCCCGCGACGGCAACCGGAAACCGTTCCAGCGCCGCCGCCAGCTTCTCGCCGCCCCGGCTGACAAAACGCGGTTTGGCTTTGAGCGTCACAACGGCGTCTTCCGCTACCGTCGCGCCAGGTTTGTCGGCCAGTTGCCCATTTACCAACACTTCGCCCGCGTGGATGAGGCGTTGCGCGAGCGTGCGGCTCTCAGTCAGACCGCGCTCCACCAGTAAAAGGTCCAAACGAATGTTGCGTTCGCACCGTTGTTTTATCACAGGTGAAGGATACCTGAATTTGCCCGAATCGTCAAATTGGGTATTCAACACACATTCGCTCCCTGCCCCCGAGACGGGGGCAGGGAGCGAAAAAAGTCAAACAAGGGATAGTGTTTCCAGAAATACCGTCAAATCCTCCGGCAGCGGCGCAGAAAAAGTCAGTTTTTCCCCCGTCGTGGGGTGCTGCAGGGTCAACGAGCGCGCATGGAGGAATTGGCGCGGCGCGGGCAGTGGGCTATGCGCCGGGCCGTAAACAGCATCGCCCACCAGCGGAAAGCCAAGCCAGGCAAAATGCACGCGGATTTGGTGCGTGCGCCCGGTCAGCAGGCGCACATCGAGCAGCGTATAGACGCGATTGCGCTCGTCGCGGTAGCGCCCGCGCACCCGCCAGCGGGTGCGCGCCGGTTTGCCGTCGGCGATGACGGCCATACGCTGGCGGTGAACGCGATGGCGGCCAATGGGGGCCTCAATGACGCCTTCATCCTGCTCAAGGTTGCCGATCACCAACGCAATGTACGTCTTGCGTACCTCACGCTCCTTAAACTGCCGCTGCAACGCCTGGATGGCGCGGTCATGTTTGGCGACAACCAGCACACCAGAGGTGTCCTTATCCAGGCGATGCACGATGCCGGGTCGCAATTCGCCGCCGATCCCTTGCAAATCGGCGCAGTGCGCCAACAAGGCATTGACTAACGTGCCAGAGAGATTCCCCGCGCCAGGATGGACGACCATACCGGCAGCCTTATTGAGCACGAGGATGTCCGCATCTTCGTAAAGGATGTCCAGCGGCAGCGACTCCGGTCCGAGGGTCGGGGGTTGCGGCGGTGGAACTTGCACCACAATCGTATCGCCGCCGCGCACCTTGTACGCGGCGCGGGTCGGCGCGGCGTTCACCGTGACGTGGCCGGCGTCAATCAACCGCTGTACCGCCGTGCGCGACAATTCCGGCAACGCCCCGGCGATGAAGCTGTCAATGCGACTGCCAGCTTCTGCCACAACCAACGTGTAACTTGCGGCTGTGTCGAGGGTCATGCCGTCACCCGCTGCCCGTTCACAGCGACGACTTCGCCGCGCTTGATGACCAGCGCCACGGGATCCACGCCGAAGCGATAGCCCAGGTGCCGGTAGTCAGGCGCATCCAGGATCACCGCATCGGCGGCATAGCCCGGCGCAAGACTGCCCACCTGGTCGCCCAGGCCGAGGGCGCACGCCGCGTTCAATGTGACGGCGACGAGCGCCTGCGCGGGCGTGAGCCGCAGGTAGCGGCACGCCAGCGCGATGACGAAGGGCAGCGACTCGTTCCAGGCCGTGCCCGGATTACAGTCGGTCGCCAGCGCCAGCACCGCGCCCGCTTCCAGGAGCGCGCGAGCGGGCGTGTAGTCGTGATGCCCCAGGCCGAAGGGCGTACTCGGCAGCGACACCGCCACGGTCTCCGACGCGCCGAGCGCTATGATGTCCTCTGGCGGCGTCGTGACCAGATGATCCGCCGACGTCGCGCCCAACTCGGCCGCCAGGCGCGTCCCGCCCAGCGCCGCAAATTCATCCACGTGAATTTTGAGCGGGAACCCCAGCGCCCGCGCCGCTTCCAGGATGCGGCGACTTTGCGCGAGGTCGAAGGCGCCGTCTTCACAGAACACATCGCAGAAGGGCAGACGCTCCAAGCCGAGCGCGCGCGATTTTTCGGCAACGGCGGGCAGCATTTCGTGAATGACCAGATCAACGTAGGCGTCGGAACGACCTTTGTATTCGGCGGGGACGGCGTGCGCGCCCAGGAAGGTGGGAACCAATGTCGCCGGGTGGCTACGGTCAAGGGCCACAATCGCCTCCAGTTGGCGCAGTTCGGCGTCGGTTTCCAGGCCGTAGCCCGTTTTTACCTCCACGGTCGTCGCACCGTGGGCGAGCATCCGATCCAGGCGCGGACGCATCGCCGCGACCAGGTCATCCACGGAAGCATCCCGCGTGGCGCGCACCGTGGACATGATCCCGCCGCCGGCCGCCATAATCTCCATGTACGTCGCGCCGGCGATGCGTTGCTCGAATTCTGCCGCGCGGTCGCCCATCCACACCAGATGGGTGTGCGGATCCACGAAGCCAGGGCACACAACTTTGCCGCGCGCGTCAATCTCACGCGCTGCGTGAAAACGCGCCGCCAGTTCGCGGGTCGGGCCAACCGCGATGACGCGCCCGTCAGCTATCGCCAGCGCGCCATCTTCGAGGAGGCCCAGGTCGCCCAGATGCGCGCCGCGCTGCGGACCGTGAGCGTGAGGAGGGACAACGCACAGTTGCCGGGCAGAGTGAATCAGAAGATCGGTTTTCATAGCCTGCATAGCATCATTCCAGCGCTTCTTGAGAAAAATAACGGCCAGGAGAGAGTTTTCCTGGCCGATACCACAACAAATTCGGCGAACTCACTTGTCACTGTCCGGCGGTTTGACAAAAACCCCCACCCGCACAACCTCGTTGCCTGACATTACCACCACAGTCCCCACGATATTGGCAGCGCGATCCGGCACTCGAATCTCAAAAGTCACGCTGCCCAGCAGCGGACCGCCGACGATATTCTTCTCTTCATTCCAGGCGTAGGTGTACACACAATTGCCGCCGTGCCCTTTGACGTAGATCTCAGCCATCCAGCCGTCCACTGTGTTCATTTTTTGTATCGGCCAGGCTTCCGCCCAGAAAGACTCTGTGGGACACGCAACGGTTGGTGTGGCCGATGGCGTTGGCGTCGCCGTGGTGGTCGGCGTCAAGGTAGGGACAGGCGTCATCAGCGGAACGTCCTTCAATTGACGTGTGATGGTGAGATTCTTCGTCTGCGTCCATCCCTGCAAGGCTCTATCCAACGTGCTCACGTATACCCACTCCGGCGTGGCGGGGTCGTAGCCGAGTAAACGCACCAGCGTTCCAGCCGGCAATGTTGCGGAAGGGTCCCACCAGCGCGTCGCGCCAGGACGCAAATCGGCGCCGCCCTCCAGCACGAAAGCATCTGCCTGCATTTCTCCTGAACCCGGCGTGGCTGTCGGCAAGGGGACAAACGTTGGGGTTGGGGTGGGCGACGGCGAAGGCGGTGCGGCGGTGAACGTAGCGGGCAGCATGACAGTCGCCGTCGCTGTCGGCATATCATCTTGGGGTGACACAGCCGTTGAAGTAGGGGCTAGAGTTGGTGTTGCAGTGGGGGTTGGCGTAGCAGTCGGCGCAGGCGCAGCCGTACAGCCATCCCACACATTCCGATTAACATCATACAACCAGATACCCACCGTCTGACGCAGACCCGTTGTGTCAGAGACAAAACGCGCCACCACCGAAGCCGGTTCGACGTCAGGAATGAGCGCCATCCCATCGGGCATAACGTTGGCCTGCCCAAAGAAGTACACATCCTTGCGCGCCGAATCGGCCACCCAGATCGGACCGTGAATATCATAACTCTTGACAGCGAAGAAGGCGATCCAGCGCCCACTCAACCGGCAACGCATAGCAACGGCGTTCGCATAATCGTGCAGAATGGTGATGGCGAAATTGCGGGGGCGGCTGTAATCTATCATCTCCCAACCAGCATTGTAGGCGGCCAGCGCGTTAAACACATCGCCCTCGCCTTGCTGGATGACGGTCGCCAGGGTGCGCGTGCCCCAGAAGACATTGATGTTCGGGTCCAAAAGGGCATCTTTAGAAGGACGCCAGGAAAATCCTTCCTCTTTTGGCATCACCTGCATCAGGCCGACCGAGCCAACCGGCCCGATCGCGTTCGCCTCGCCGCGTGACTCCATCCACACCAGAGAAGCCAGAAAGTCGGGGTCAAGGCCGCGACGATTGGCCTCCTGGAGGATGAGACTCTCCCAGCGTAAAATCTTGTGGCTCCAGTAGGGCGACAGGGTGGAGGACCCTGAGGATTGTGTGGAATATTCTGGGAAACGCGAAGCCCTTGCATGCTCGGCGACCACCCCTGCCAGCAACCCGAACACAATGAGCGCTGACATCGCTATATGAAAGGGTTTCTTTAACACACTATCTCCCGTTGATTTTGCCTCTTTAGTATGAATTTCACTTTCGACTATAGGATATTTCGGTGATTTGTCAAGCCTTAGCAGCGTCTAAATGCTCGCCATCCTCGGCGAAGATCGTTTGTGCCTCTGCCAGATAGGGCAACATCTCTGTCTCTGCCTTGCCCCTGGATTGCAGGTAACGCTCTAACAGGTGCAGCGGCGTCAACGCGTCTGGCTCCAAACCGTCGAGGCGGTCACGCGCGGCGCGATCCACATCACGGTTGATTTGCGCGAAGAAGGCTGCGGTCAGAAGAGGCGACATATCCGCATCCCGCAGATGCGGCTCCTGTTCCGGCGACATCTGCACGACCAACCGCACCACCGAATCGGTGAGGTTGTGCGAGGCCAGCGCGCGCTCAATGGCCTGCAGCGGACGAGAGTCCTGACGCACATCCACACGGATGGTGACAAAGGGGCGCGCCGGCACTTCGACATAACGCCACGTCGTCGCGCCGCGCAACACTTCGACCCAACAGAAGCCCTTGGGCTGCTTCTCCTCGCCGAAGTCCACCCGCTCCAGGCTGCCAGCGTAGACCACCGGCGGGGTATTCTCCGGGTTGAGATTCTGGTGCTGGTGGATATGTCCAAGCGCGACGTAATCCCACGCCGGATCAGTTAATCCAGAAATAGGGATCGCTACATCACGGCCTACCATAATGTTACGTTCCGATCCCCAGTGCGCGTTCTCGACCGAGAAGTGCCCGGCCAACACCGCCGGGAGAGCCGGGTCAAGTTGCGCCGCAAATTGCTGAATGAGACGCACCACCACCTCGCTGACGGCGCGGTCCAACGCATCCTGGCTCATCTGGCGAAACTGCTCGCGGGTGAGCAAGCGCTGGCGGACGGGATACGGGATTGCGGCGACCTGCAGCAGGCCGCGGCGCGTTTCGATGCGCAGCAATTCGGGGCGAGCGACGACGGTGACGTGTGGCACGCCGAGGGTGTCGAAGATTTCCACGCTCGAAGCGCGCTGCTCCATCACCGGGACATCGTGATTGCCGACGAGCAGCACGGTGGGGATCGCCGCCTGCGATAAATGGCGGATGCGCTGTGCAAACGCGCGTTGGTGCGTGGGATTCGGACCGCGCGTGCGAAAAGCATCCCCGGCGAAGAGCACCAGATCGGCTTCCTGCGCGATGGCGTACTCGACCACCGTGTCCAGCCGTTGCAGAAAATCCACAACGCGCTGGTTCAAGCCCGACTCTGGGTCCATCCGCCCGTAGTTCTCCATACCGATGTGCAAATCGGCAAAATGCAGGATGCGTATAGGTTCAGACATAAAGACCTCGTTATTTTACGGTAAGTCAAGGACGCCCCAGAGACAGATTTCGCCGGTGTCGAAGCCGATGAGGGCTGCGCCAGAGGCGTCCACCGTCATGGACGTGATGGCAGCGCCAGAGACCGGGACGCGGTCTATGGATAGATTCTCATCCACAAAGAGCAAGTCGCCGGCCGTTGTGCCGCCTACAATGCCGTTTTCTGTCCACAGCAAGACGGATAGCGCGCCGGTCAACGTGGGAGTCCGTTGGCGCAGTAGCGTCCGCTGCGCTACATCCCAGACAATCCATTGCCCGTCTGCATCCACGGAAATGGCGCGTTCAGTGTGTGGCGCGAAGGCGAGAAATCGTACCGCCGCACCATGTCCCTCGAAGGCGGCAATCTGTGCGCCATTCGCCATATCCCACAAACGAACCACGCCATCGGCGTTGCCGGAAAGCGCGAGGGGCTGCTCCGGATGCGCCGCCAGCGCCGTCACCGGATTGTCGCCCGCGTTGAGCAGCCAGACAATGGCGCCGGTCGCCGGGTTGACGACCCACAAATAGCCATTTTCCAATCCCAGGATAAGCTGTTGCTGTCCGACGGCATAGGTCAGCGTTTGAATACGCGAAAAGGTAGAGACCCGGCTGCGCAACGCCCGCTCCCACGAGGGGAAGGCATAAATGTACAGGTTGCGTTCGCGTGCGACGGCGATCTCCGTACCGGCCTCCGCTAACGCGAATGTCGTGAACGTCAGCGGGTGCGTCACGTGCGTTGACGGCTGCAACGTCGAATAACGATAATGGCGAGTCAATTCGGCGTGCAGCGCGCGTATTTCACCGTCGGCGACAGTCACAGCCAAAACAGGCGTCTCGTCATGGTGAAGGCAACCGAGTCGCTGTGCATCGGCCTGCAATGCGCCGGATGGCGTCGGCGCGGGCGTCCCGGCTTCCACGGGCCAGTAGTACGGCGTCGGCGTCAACGTTGGTGTGCTGGTGAAGGTGGGCCAGGGCGTGGGTGTCGCCTCAGCCATTGACACAGGAAGCGCTGCTACTGGCGTCAAAAACGAATTCGGGTAGAATTGCGCCCCGCCCCACAATACCAGGAACGCGACCGCCGCCGTGATCCCTTTGGCGATCCAGCCCTCAAACACCAACACCGACCAAACCAACCCCAGCGCCAATGCCGTCGCGCCGCCGATCACCAAGACTGGCCCGATCACACGCATCAGCGCCGGCCACAATGAAACGAACACGGCAACCGTTTCCACTGAAAACGGCACACCGGTGAGTGCGCGAATATCCGGCGGCGACAGCCAACCCAGCAGCGCCGCCGCCCCCAACCCGCCGACAATCAAACCTGTGGTGAGCAACGGGATGCTGATACAGACCCAACGCTTGCGGTCAGACATCAAAACAAGGGCAGTAATGGCGAAAAGCAACGCGACAAGGGGCGCATACCATAGCCAACGCAACCACACCGGCGTCTGCCACGCCGCAATGGTGTGCGCTTCGGCGGCGTCGAACCAGGCGATAAATTCACCGGCGAAACTATCCCACCACGCTTGTTGCTGTTGCCCCACCGCGGAGTGCGCGCCAGGATCAAGCGGGATGCAGGCGGGCGGCGCCGCCACATCACAGGAGGGCAACGCCCGCCACAGAAAAGCGCGGATATTCGTCCCCTGGTCGCCGGAGAGAACCCGCACGACTTCCGGCGTCAAACGTTCTGGCGCCGGGGCCTCACCTAGCGCCCACGCCGCCCATGCTGGCCCTACGCGCGCCAGCAGCGCCTCCACGTCCGACGACGGCAACACGTAGTCGAACAATGAGCGCAGCGAGGCAGGCTCGCGGGGAATCCAGGGCGACCATGCTGCTTCAGGGATGCGGCGCGGAAGATCGTCGGCCAGAGCGGCGTTCACATGCGCGATGAAGTCGCTCTCGCGCAGCAGACGCCGGTAAAAGTCCGGCGTCAACAACGCATAACGCGCGATCCACAACGGCAGCGCCAGAACGCACACCAGCGATGCGAGTATCGTGAGAAAAAGAGCGATACGTAGCTTCATAGCGAATTACGAGTTGCGAGTTATGAGTTGCAAGTTATGAGTTAAGAGTTAAGAGTTAAGAGTTGCGAATTATGGTTTGAGAAGGGAGATAGCTACTCCTATACACTCCCCTACTCCTCACTCCCTCACCCCCCTACTCCTCACTCCCCCACTCAACTCACAGCCGAGGGAGCACGACGCCTTGCTGACCCTGGTATTTGCCATGCTTATCGGCGTAGGAGATTTCGCACGGCTCGTCGCCTTCGAAGAAGAGCACTTGCGCGATGCCTTCATTGGCGTAGATCTTCGCCGGGAGTGGGGTCGTGTTACTGATCTCGATGGTGATGTAGCCATGCCAGCCCGGCTCCAAAGGGGTAAAATTCGTCACGATGCCGCAACGTGCGTACGTGCTTTTACCCAGAACGGCCCCGAGCACGTTGCGCGGCATACGCATATATTCAAGACTACGTGCGAGGGCGAAGGAATTCGGCGGGATGATACAAATATCGCCCACAAAATCAACCATCGCGCGCGTGTCAATGTGCTTAGGGTCAACCACCGCCAGGTCCCCTACCCCGGAAGTAAACACTTTGAACTCATTGGCAACGCGAATGTCGTAGCCATACGAGGACAGGCCGTAAGAGATCACCCCATTACGTTTTTGCCCATCGAAAAATGGATCAATCATTTGATATTCCAACGCCATTTTGCGAATCCAGTGGTCGGGTTTGAGTCCCATAAATTGTGTGGCTCCTTGTGTAAAGTAGCAGTAGACTGTAGACGGTAGACGGGGAGCAAGCCCTGTCTACCGCCTAGCGTCTACCGAGATTACATACGTTCGGGGGCGTCCATGCCCATGAGATGCAGGACGCGGGCGAGGACATGCTGCGCGGCGCGCGACAGCATCAGCCGCGCCTGGGTCAATGCCGCGTCTTCGGGCGCGGTGGAGACGATGCGGCAGTCGCGGTAAAAGACGTGGAACAGCGACGCCAGCTCGGTCGCGTAGAACGTCAGGTAGTGCGGCGCCATGCTGTTCGCCGCCAGAGTGATGACTTCGGGCAGTGCCAGCATCTTGCGGATGAGCGCCAGCTCGCTCGGATGCATGAGCAAGGCAGGATCGCCGAGCGCGTCGAGGTCGCAGCCTTCCTCGGCGGCTTTGCGCAGCACGCCAGCGATGCGCGTGTGCGCGTACTGCACGTAGTAGACGGGATTGCGATCCGACTGCTCCACGGCCAGGTCAAGGTCGAAGTCCAGCGTGACATCCACCGTGCGGGTGAGCATCATAAAGCGGATCGGGTCTGGTCCGACCTCATCCACCAGCTCACGCAGGGTGACGAATTCGCCGGAGCTTTTGGACATGCGGACTTCCTGCCCGCCGCGCAGAAGCGTCACCATCTGGTAGATGATAAACACCAGCCGGTTCACATCTACGCCGAGTGCCCGCGCTGCCGCTTGCACGCGGGGGACATCGCCGTGGTGATCCGCGCCCCACACGTAAACGGCCTTGTCGAAGCCGCGTTCGACGATCTTGTTCCACAGGTAGGGGATATCCGACGCCAGGTAGGTCGGGCGATCCTCTGGGTTGGGGATGACCTGCGGCGAGCGAATCAGCACGGCATCTTTCTCCAAATCCGGGTGGCGGAACCACGTGGCGTCATCGTGCTCGACGATATAGCCCGCGCCGCGCAATTTCTCCATCATCTGCTCGAATAAACCGCTCTCGTAGAGCGACTTCTCGCTGAACCAGGTATCGAAGTGGACGCGCAACTGCGCCAGGTCGTCGCGCACGCCGTCAAGAATTCTGGCGATGCCCCATACACCGAGCGCGCGCACCGCTGCATCGCGGTCGTGTGTGAGATAGCGGTCGCCGAATTCTTCACGCGCACGCTGCGCCAATTCGGTCACGTAAGCGGCAGGATAGCCTTGTTCGGGGAAAGGGACATCTGCGCCAAGCGCCTGGGCGTAACGCGCGAAGATGCTCGCGCCGAAGTTGCGCACCTTCGATCCCGCGTCGTTGACGTAATACTCGCGCTCCACGGCATAGCCCGCCGCCGCCAACACCGAGGCCAGCGTATCCCCGATGACGGCGTTGCGCGCCGAGCCAATCGTGATCGGCCCGGTCGGATTGGCGCTGACGAACTCGACCTGCGCGCGCTTGCCGCTGCCCAGCGCCACGTTCCCCCACGCTTCTCCCGCCGCAAGAATCACCGGGACTTGTCGCACGAGCCAGTCGGTCGAAAGCGCAAAGTTGAGGTAGCCTGGCGGCGCAACCTCTATCTGGGCGACGAAATCCGCGGTGGGAATGTGCCGCGCCACGGCCTGCGCAATCTGCATGGGCGGGCGACGCAGCACCTTCGCCAGTCCCATGCACACCGGCGACGCATAATCGCCGTGCGCCTCGTGGCGGCTTTGGTCAACAGGGATGATCTCAGGCATAGCAAAGGCCGGTAGAGCGCCAGATGCCTGTACGTCCCGCAGCCCAACGCGGACGAGGTCGGCGATGCGTTCACGCAGCGGGACGGCAACGAAAGTTGGCTGATCCATCATAAACATTTCTCCAAAAAATAAGGTAATTGCTTGCGCCACCAGGGCCAGTCATGATTGACATCCGCGCCCCAATAATCAACCCAAGCCGGAACAACCAAAACCTGCAGATCGGCTTCGAGCGCGCGCGTTTCGCGCAGGCTGTCTTCTTCCCACGCTCCCTGCCCCACACAGATGATGATCCGGCTCTGGCGATACAATTCCAGGTATGTCGGATCGGTCAGGCGCGGCAGATAGCACAGCGGGAAGTTGAAGTAGACGGCGTCATCCATATAGTTGCCGACAAAGTATTCCGGCCCGTACAGACCGCTCAACGCGATGACGCCGTCGAAATGCTGCGGGTGCTTGAAGAAAAAATTCGCCGCATGATAAGCGCCCATGCTGCATCCGGTCGTCATATACCTGCCAGTCGTTCCGCTGTGATCGCGCATAAATGGGACGAATTCACGCAGCACATAATTCTCGTACTGGTCGTGGCGTCGCCCGCGGTCGCCGGGGTACATCCAGTGCGCCAGCCAGGCTTCGCAGTCAACGCTGTCCACGGTATAGAGCCGGATTTTGCCGTCCTCAATCAACGGGCTGACCGCTCCAACCATCCCGAAATCCTCGAATTCGTAGAAACGGCCACAGGCGGAGGGAAAGACCAGGATCGGCTTACCGGCGTGTCCGTAAACCTTGAATTCCATATCCCGGTCAAGGTTCTGGCTCCATCGTTTGTAGTATTCTTCTTGCATCGTTTCCCCTGGCGCGACAAAATCGAACGTTTTAGGCACCCTATCAAGCCAATATAGCGTCAATCATCTCACGCAGCTCGGCGAGATCAGGCGAACGGAGCAGATAGGCGTAATGCCCCAAAGCTGGCGAGAAAACTTCGCTCATCGGGCCGTGATAGGGTATCCATGGGCCGTAAAGACGCAACACCTCATCATGCGAAAGCCGGTGGTTGACTGTCCACTTGCGCCCGACATAGGCGCAGTGATATGGGCGTGTGGCATTGACCCGCGAATAATTATACGCTACGATATTCGCCCATTCCTGGTAGAGATTAACGTCATTGGCGTAGTTGAACATATCCATAGTCAATCCGCCGGGCGGGCGCATGTTCACTTCCAACGCCACCCAACTGCCGTCGGCAAGCTGGAAAAATTCGATGTGGAAGAAACGCTCACGCAGGTCAAAAGCCGCAACAGCGCGCTCTCCCAGGTCCGCCAGACCCGGCGGCAGGTCGCGCAGCGAGTAGTAGTAAATTTCCAGCCCTGCGTTGACAATCTCCATAATGCCCTGGCTGAAGAAATGGGAGGTCGAAAAGACGATTTTGCCTTCCTGATTGACCAAACCGTCAAAGGAGTAGAGTGCGCCGGAGACAAATTCCTCCATGATGTAATCAATGGGCGGTTTTTCGGCGAAGAAACGCGCCAGAGCAGCTTCATCGGCGATCTTGTAGGTGGCATTGGCCCCGACGCCGGTATCCGGCTTGGCGACGACCGGGTATCCCACTTCGGCAATCAATGCCTCGGCATCTTGGAGCGTCTGTACGACACGTCCCCTGGCGACGGCAATTCCGGCCTGGACAAAGACCTGTTTCATCTTCGATTTCTGCTTGACCCAGGCGATATCCGCCGTTTTGGGTCCGGGCACATTGAAATCAGTGCGTAACCGCGCGTCGGTTTCCAGCCAATATTCGTTGTGTGATTCAATCCGATCCAACTTGCCATAGCGGTGGGTGAAGTAGCCACATGCCCGCACCAACGCGTCGTACTGATGGAGATCGTCAACACGATAATACTCCACCAAACCGGCGCGGAGTTCATAGGCAAGCTGGTCGTAGGGAGCATCGCCGAGTCCCAAGACGTTGACGCCATTGCGACGCAACGCCATAGCAAAATGGTAATAATTAGGCGGAAAATAGGGTGACAATAACACGATATTCATAGCACTCACACCCTTCACCAGGCTGGTAATACAGAAATGGGGGGAGAAGCATCCCCTCCCCCCTATGTAGTGATACCTGTTTTTGAGGAAAAGTCAACCGGCAGGAGCGATTAGCGCCGCTCCCACCAGACGTAGATCAAGGCGTTGCCGCCGTCTTCGTAGTACTCAACCATCACGGTATGAACGCCTTTGGTGACGTCTACCTCGGCGCAGTACGATTGCGCGTTAGAAGCGTGCCATTCATCAATCACCCGCACACCATCTACATACAGCCGCACGCCGTCATCAGCCATGGCGCAGAAGGCGTAGTTGTCCTCGAAGAAAGAGACTTTGCGCGTCCAGCGTACCCCGAAGTAGTTCTCAGGTAGACCGCTGATAGGCGACCCTAACCCCCACTCGAAGCCAATCTGTCCATCCATCCGAGTAGCGACGGGCTTGCCACTCAACTGGGTGTTGCCGAAGTACTCACCCAACCACGCTTCGGCAGGGGCAGCCGGGTCAGGCGTGGTTGTAGGCGTTGGCGTCACTACCGGCACGTTCCCCAGGCGCACAAACGAGAACTGAATCGTCGCGTTGCCGGTGTCGTCAAAGTATTCGATCACGATAAAGTGATTGCCGGGCGTCAGCGTGAGATCAGCCTGATACGTGGTCTCCGGCTGCACCCGCCACTGCTCCATGACGAGCGCGCCATCTACCCAGAGACGCGCGCCATCGTCGGTCGTCACTGTGAAGCGATATACGCCCCCCCGGAAGTTGACCGTGCGCGTCCACCGCACCGAGAAATGGTCCGTGTTCAGTCGAGTGTCCGGCGAGCGCAGGCCCCAATGGAAATTCACCGCCTGGTCGTTCCGCACGAAGGCCGGCGCGCCCGATAGATCAGCGACGTTGAAATACTCGCCGCGCCAGGCGCCGCTGCCCGATGGCTGCGGTTGCGGCGGCGTTGGGGTGACGGGCGCTGCGCCAGGGATCAGCAATCGCTGGCCCACGTAGATGTAGTTGAGGTTGTAGATGCCGTTGGCCTGCGCGATGGCCCAAGCCGTCGTCCCGTATTGGCGCGCGATGCTGTACAGAGTATCGCCCACCTTCACGATGTAGACGCCGGCAGGCGGCTGCACCGTCGGCTTGGCGGGAATGATTAACCGCTGGCCTGCATAGATATAGTTGGGATTGACGATGTTGTTCGCGCGCGCCAATACCCAGACATCTACACCGTAGTAGCGAGCAATGCCATATAGATTTTGCCCGGGCTGCACAATATGCGTAATCTCGCCGGATAGGATTGGTCGCGCCGCCGCCTCACCGACTGTTAACAACAACATCGCCGCAACACATAGCATCACCAAGACTTTCTTCATCATCGCACCTCCTGAACGAATTACAGACTTCTCCATACAGCTTGCGCAAACTCAACAATTAGCCCCTTCTTATTACATAATATACGCGGAAACGTACAAGGTCAAGTTATGAGACTTTTTTTGAGTGTAGCGGTACCAAGCTCCTATACACTTTCTACTCATTTAGCGTATAATGCGAAAGGTTAAATACCTTCAAACAGTAAAAAGTTCTTTCTGCATCGTCAAATAAAGGTGCTTTACGTGGTTAAAATCCTCAGTTTACATGCCGAGACTGAAATTCTTAACCTGCTCCACCTCATCCTGGTGCGCGCAGGCTATGAGCACCTTTATACGTCCGACCCCCAGGCTGCACTTGCCATTCTGCGGCACGAGCACATTGATCTTTTTATCCAGAATCTGATGCGGCCACAAATCAACGGGTGTGAATTCTATCAGATAATGCAGAACGACGAAAAACTCCGTGACATGCGCGTACTCATTGTCAGCGCCCTCAACCCCACCCTTGTTCCCGAAACATGTTTCGACATGATCAATAAACTCTACCCCGATCATTATCTCCTCATGCCATTCAGCCCGCAGGTACTCGTCAAGACCGTACAGAGAATCCTGGCCGAGTGAAATTAGAAACTAACAAGCTGGCGAATTCCCTTTCAACCTACTTGTGCTACAATAATGGTATAATGTTTGTGTTAAGTTAAGCCAAGGCGAGGGAGTTCTTATGGAACTGGGGATCATCGGATTACCGACCAGCGGGAAAACGACCGTCTTCAACGCGCTGACCAGAGCGGATCGTCCGACGACTGTGGCATCGAGTGGTCGTTTGGAACTCTTTAGCATGGTGGTTGATGTGCCTGACGCGCGCGTTGATGTGCTCAGCAAAATATACAATCCGCGTAAAACCATCTATGCCAAAGTCACTTACACCGATGTCGCCGGTCTGGACCAGGATTTGGGCAAGACCGGGCTGACTGGCGAACTGCGCAACAAGATCGCGCCGATGGATGCCTTCGTTCACGTCGTCCGCGCCTTCGAAAACGATCTCGTGCCGCATCTTGCCGGGAGTGTCAATCCCCAACGCGATCTTGACACACTGGATAGCGAGCTACTGCTGGCCGATATGGTGACGGTCGAAAATCGCCTGGCGCGCATTGAGGAAGGTTTGCACAAAGGCGCACGCGGCGACGAGCGCAAGGCCCTGCTGGAAAGTCAGGAGCTTTTTCAACGTCTACACACGGCGTTGAACGCAGACATGCCCCTGCGCGATTTAGACCTCACGACAGAAGAAATCGCCAGCCTGCATGGCTATAGCCTGCTCACCCTCAAACCTGTCCTTGTGTTGCTCAACGCCGGCGAGGACCCTATTGATCCCCAAAAAGTGATTACCTACAATCACAAGCACTCTATGGTGCTCGCCATGCAAGGCAAATTGGAAATGGAGCTTGGGCAGTTCTCGGCAGAGGAAGCCGCGGATTTTATGGAAGAGTTCGGCATCCAGGAGCTGGCGTTGTCCCGCGTGATTCAGGCCTCGTACAAACTGGTTGGATTACAATCCTTCTTTACCGTCGGTGAGGACGAAGTGCGCGCATGGAATGTCAGAGTGGGGGCGAACGCGCAAGAAGCTGCTGGCGTCATCCACACGGACCTGGCGCGCGGGTTCATTCGCGCCGAGATCATCACGTACAACGATCATATCGCCGAAGGCACGATGGCAGCAGCGCGCAAAGCCGGCAAGGTGCGCCTGGAAGGCAAAGACTACATCGTACAGGACGGCGATATCATTCACGTTCGTTTCTCAATATAGGACTGCAATGGCCGCAAAATCTGTTAGACGCAGCAAACGCCCGTCCACCGCAAAAAAGACAGTTTCCAGAGCTGGCCGACGACGGACCGGACAGGAAGCGGTGTTGAGTGAGTCTGAGTTCAAAATCGAGTGGTTGTTTATCAACCTCCGCTGGTTCTTTTTGCTGGCCGTGGCAGGGGTTATCGGCATTGACGTGGCGCTCAAATCCCTGCAATTTCCCAGCGCAGTGCTCGCGCTGTTGGTGGTGGGAAGCGTCGCCAACGTCATCGCCCTGGCGACCTTGCTACAGAATGCGTTGAGCAAAAGCATTCAGCAAGTGATGCTGATCCAGGACCTCGGATTGACGTTGGGCTTCATCGCCGGGTCGGGAGGAACAGAAAGCCCACTGCTTTTCTTCTCTCTTATTCCTATCACGACGGCGGCGCTCCGCTTCTCACGGCTGTATGGCATTACCGTCGTCGTCGCCGTTGTCCTGGCTTATTGGGCGATCACCTGGACACAAAAAGGACTTTCGCTGGCGATGCCCATCGGCGAACTGATAACGCGGGCCTTCCCATATTTCACCAATGGCCTGGTGTTACTGCTGGCCGGCAGCGCCGTCAGTCAGATTGCTGTGCGCATCAAGCAAGCACTCGTCACCGAACGCGAGAAACAGGAGAGAGAAGCGCAATCGGCTCTGGAATCTGCGCATCAAAAAGTGCGCCTCATTTTCGAGTTAGCCAGCACGCTGAGCGCCACGCTCAACTACGAACGGGTGCTCGAAGCCGCGCTCGATGTGAGTAACGCCGGTTTGCGTGAGTTTTACACCGAGAACAAAGAAGTCAGCCAGATCGGTATGATCTTGCTCTTCGGCATGGATCAAACGCTGTACGTGGTGAAGGCCAGAGGCATATCAACGCAAGATGAACGCTTGCGACTTCCAGCCCAAGAAGGCGCGTTGGTCGAAGCGGTCGAAAAGACAGACCCGATCATTGTCAATTCGCCCAGAGACGACCCGGAACTGGGCAAAATCGTAGCTATGCAAGGCTGCCAACAGGCCATTGTCGTGCCGCTGCGCGCCGGATTTGAGAGTTATGGATTTCTCGTTCTCGGCAGTTCGGAACCCGATGCCTATACCCCGGATTTCCAGGATTTGCTGGTGGCTATCTGCAACCAGGCCGTGATGGCGCTACAAAACGCCAACCTCTACCAGAACCTGATGGAAGAAAAAGATCGTCTGGTGACGGTTGAAGAGGACGCGCGCAAGAAACTGGCGCGCAACCTCCACGACGGGCCGACGCAGACAATTGCCGCCATTGCTATGCGGCTCAACTACATCCGTATGCTCGTCACACGCGAGCCAGAAAAGTCCATCGAGGAACTGCAACAGTTGGAAGACCTGGCGCGGAAAACGACCAAAGAGATACGTCAAATGCTCTTCACCCTGCGACCATTGATCCTGGAAACGCAAGGACTCATTGCGGCGTTACAACAACTCAAACAGAAAATTTCTGAAACCGATCCGCTCCCGGTCATCCATCTGGAGCTGGATAAAGACGCCGAGAGCGCGCTCAGCAAAGAGGCGCAGGGCGCGATTTTCTACATCACTGAGGAAGCCACCACCAACGTCCGCAAATATGCCAAAGCGAAAAATCTCTGGCTGCGTCTCTATCAACGCGGCCTCAACGTAATCGCAGAAATCGAAGATGACGGCGCCGGATTCGATGTGGCCGCAATAGAATCCAATTACGCTTCCCGCGGCAGCCTGGGGATGATTAACTTGCGCGAACGCGCGACCCTGGTGAAAGGCAAAACTGTTATCAAGTCCGCGCCGGGCCAGGGCACGAAGATCACCGTCACCGTCCCGGCCATCATACCAGAGACCCCGCCTGAGCCTTGAACACCGAAGCCGCCCTGCTCGAACGTTGGCTGTGGATAACCGCTTCGCTGGGCATCGCCACCCTTGCCAGCGCCGTCCGCTGGTTTTTGGAAAGACCGCGTGTGGAGAATGGACAGCCACGCGACAAACAGCCCACCATCCTGGAAAATCCCTGGATGATTCAGCCCCTGCGATTGCTGTATGCTGTAGGGATTCCAGCGGCGGCTTTCCTGTGGCGCGGCGTGCTCACAACGAGTGGCCTGGGATTGCAACAGTTTTTCTGGGGCGACAATCAGGCGCTTGATCTCGCGCCCGGCAGTTGGGATAACTGGGTGCGCGACATCGGATGGACATGCGCGCTGGCTTGCGGTTTTTGGCTGATTGTGGTGATCGCCGATCACACGGCGAAAACTCGTATCACCCGACGGCGGTTCGACATAGCATTGCGCGAAGCCATCTACCATCAAGCCCACTGGGCCTTTTACCGCGAGCCGTTCGTGTTGATTCTGGGCATCGGGCTGGGAACGTGGGCCGGCCTGATCCCGGTCGCCGCCGAAGCCCTCGTCAATCCAGCGCGCTGGACCGATCTACAATATCCGGCGCGTGGACGCGACTTCCTCATTCGAGTCGGCCTTGCAGTGCTCAGTGCACTGCTCTTCATCCAAACCCAGAACATCTGGCTCGCCATCCTCGCGGACACCGGGTTGGTGTGGCTGTTGGGGCAGACGGAAGAACCTGCATAACATAAACAGGGGTGACAAAGTCACCCCTGTTTCGTATAGCCCACCTCTCCTAGACTACGATAAATGCCAAAACAATGAGCAACGCCAACATCGCCAGCGCCAGCCACGCGATCCTTTTGAGATCGGTCAGCACATAGCGATACTCTTCCACCATATCTGCGTCGGCTTGCTGCGCGGAAACCGTAGCAGTTTTCACCGTTGGAGAAACTGCCTTCACCGTCGGAGCAACTACCGCCGACGCCGGCTTAACGCCATCCACGCCCGGCCGATAAAGTTGGCTCTCGGAAAGACGCGGCCTGCCATTGCTACGTTTTTTTGTCTTCTTTGCCATTGTGTCGCAACTCCTTATCCTGTCGAAGTAAACCCTATTTTCGCCTACTTGTCAATTTTGGCAAGCCGATCAGATGAGTGAGCGGGAACAGCAGAATTTCACCGCAGCGCATTTGACTTAGTTGTAACTGTGTGCGATCATGCAGCTACGAACTGTCCGATCTGGCTTGACGCAGGGGAAAAAGTCTATAGAGGTGAATTATGTCCAGTCCAAGAAGAACTTTTGAACGCGAACTGCAATTGCTCCAGGATCAAATCCTGGTGATGGGTAGTATGGTCGAAGAAGCTATGATGACAGCCATTGATCAGCTAAAAAAGCGTGATCTGGCAGGCGCGCAGCGCCTCATAGAGCGCGACGTCGAAATCAACACGAAACGCTACGCGATTGAAGGGCAAACGCTGGCGCTGATCGCGCTTCACCAGCCGGTCGCCCGCGACTTGCGCACGCTCGCCGCCATCCTCGAAATCGCCACCGAACTGGAACGTATCGGCGACTACGCTAAGGGCATCGCCAAGATCAACCTGCTCATCGGCGACAAGCCGCTGCTCAAGCCTCTCATTGACATCCCATTGATGGCCGAGAAGGCGCTGGATATGCTGCGCCGCGCGCTGGACGCTTTCGTGCAGCAGGATGTCGAGGCGGCGCGCGTCATTCCAGCCGACGACGATGAAGTGGACCACCTGTACGAGCAGGTCTACCGCGAATTGATGACCTACATTCTGGCCGATCCCTCCACCATCGAACAGGCCAATCACCTGCTGTGGGCCGCCCACAATCTGGAGCGCGCCGCCGATCGCGTGTCCAACATCTGCGAGCGCATCCTGTTCACCGTAACCGGAGAGCTGTCCGAGTTCGATTCGCAGGTCAAAATTCGCAAGTTCGACAGCTAAACAAAGAAACGTTCCAACGTTTGAACGTCAAAAACCGGCGCTATCAACCGATGCTTTTCTTCATAAACATCGAGGGCGGTAGATTAAAGCCATACTGCTTGAAGACGCTGTCGCTCTCGGGACGCACGCCGGTCGGACCATGGTACCCCATGACTTTGCCGTCCGGCCCATCCCCCTCGTCGAAGAATTTGTAAATATCCTGCATGATAACGGTCTCCCCCTCCATCCCCAGAATTTCGGTGATGTTGGTCACTTTGCGGCTGCCATCGCGCAGACGGCTGGCCTGCACAATCATGTGAATAGCGGAAGCAATCTGCTTGCGCACAGACGTGAGGGGTAAATCCACACCGGCCATCAACACCAGAGTTTCCAGACGTGAGATGCAGTCGCGCGCCGAGTTAGCATGAATCGTCGTCATACTGCCGTCGTGACCGGTGTTCATCGCTTGCAACATGTCCAGCGCCTCCCCGCTCCGGCACTCGCCGACCACAATGCGTTCCGGGCGCATCCGCAGCGCGTTGACGACACATTGCCGGATGGTCACTTCGGTAGGACTGATGGGATTGGGCTTCTTGGTCTCCAAACGCACCACGTTGCGCTGACGCAACTGCAACTCAGCGGCATCCTCTATGGTAACGGTGCGCTCATGTTCCGGGATATAGCTGGAAAGAATGTTGATGAGCGTCGTCTTGCCGGAGCCGGTGCCGCCGGAGACAATGATATTGCGCCGCGACACGACAGCGGCCTCCAACAGCTTTGCCATATCTTCGGTCAGCGATCCAAAGCGCAACAGGTCGTTGGCGGTCAGTTTATCCTTGGAGAACTTGCGGATGGTGATGTTGGGGCCGTCAATAGCGCACGGGCGGATGACAGCATTCACGCGCGAGCCATCGGGCAAGCGCGCATCTATGAGCGGATGATCCATAACGACTTGCCTGCCCAACGGAAGCACGATACGCTTGATAATGCGCTCGACATGATCATCATCCAGGAATTTGTAGCCGGTCTCGCGCACGCGGCCATTCTTTTCCACAAAGACGATATACGGTCCATTCACCATAATTTCGGTGATGTCGGTGCGTTCGATAAGAGGTTGGATGGGACCATAACCGAAGGTCTCATTCAACACACCGGTGATGAAATCCTCTTGGGAGAGACTCGGCGGAAGCCTGAAATTGGCGCTGCCGATGAGTTGCTGCAACCTCTCAAGGGCCATCTTTTCATATTCCGGCGTGCGCTCCAACGGCAAATCAAGAGGGATAGTGGGAGCCAGGAATTTCTGCCGCAGGTTATCGGCAATCTGCAACTGCATACGCAAAAGCGCCGCCTCCCTGTCAGTAATAAAACCGCGTTGCCGGGGCGTGCCTGGCGGATCAGGCTCAATCGGACGAAACATCGGATCCGGCTCTTCTTTCTTCTCGACTTTTGGCTGTACCACCGGCGCCGGTTCGGGATGTGAAGGCGGTTCAGCCTGGTCTCGACGTTTAAATAGTGACATAGCGCCTCCTAATAGTGACTTTTAACAGAGAAGAGAGGATTTTCCTTATTCGAGATAATAGCACAATTCTATGAGCGTGTCAATAATCGCTCTTACCAAAAATTAACCGGACATCGCAAAGTACTATTTACAGCAAAATAGCATATAATGACAATAATAATCCAGAATCAGTGAAGGATAGTAGAATGATCTCAGCAGCGAAAGGAGATCACCACATGACAAATCAATGGCGGCGTGCTGTTTGGGCGGGCATCGTTCTTTCATGTTTTGCCGTTGGCGCACTGGGCCAGGCGGCTGCAGGAGTCAAAGTGTTCCCAGCCGAGGCAAGTGTTGCCGTCGGACAAACCATCGAAGTGACCATACAAGCCGAAAATGTCTCCAACCTTTTCGGCATCGAATTATCCATCCGGTTCAACGCCAGTGTGCTTGAAGTCGTTGATGCCGATGCCAACAAACCAGGAACACAAATCACGGCAGGTGGGTTCTTGAGTCCCGATCTCGAAACAACCAACGAAGTCGCAAACGACGTTATCAACTACGCCGTGCAGCAAGTCAGCCCGCACAATCCTGTAAGCGGCAATGGCGTGCTCGCGCGGATCACATTTCGCGCCAAAACCGCCGGGACGTCGAACATTGCATTGGAAGATGTGTTCTTGTTCGATCAAAACGGCAATGGCATCACCACGGTCCTGCATAACGGCGTGTTGAGTGTGACTTCCTCCGGCGGACAAGCGCCTACCGCTACGCCAGCGCCGCCCGCGCCAACGACAGCGCCGGCTACGTCACAACCGACCGCCACACCAGCGCCCGTGAGCGCGCCGGCTGCATCCACTGGCTACAACTGCACCAACATTCAAGGCTACCACATCGTCAAACGCGGCGAAACGCTGTACGCCATCGCGCGCGCCTATGCGACCGATCCGTATGCCATTGGCGCGTGCAACCCTACGATCAATCCACGCCGGATTCACGCCAGCAACCACCTGGCAATCCCTTACGCGCCGTGGACGCCTCCACCCGGCCCGACCGCCGAGCGACAATTCGGCCCTAGCTTGATTCCCGCGCCAGTCCCGACGCCGGAGCCAGGTTGCCGCGCCCGGCACGTCGTCCAGCCAGGCGAGACGCTGACCGCCATCGGATTGCGCTATAGCACCGATCTGTGGAACATCGCCCGCGCCAACCGCATCTACAACCTGCACCTGATCCACGCCGGGCAAGTGTTGTGCATCCCCTGAACCTGGCGTAGTAGCGACTTCAGTCGCCACTACCCGTTCAGAACGTAGTAATACACCGTCACGCCGCTGTAAGAGCGTTGCTCCAGCAAACGCGCGTGGCTGTCGAGCCACTGTGCAACCAATTCCCGCTCATCCCACAGCGCCACTTCAGAATACACCAACCACACGTGGGTGTAATTCCGCAACAGCTTCTTCATCTCCGTGTCCACATACGCCATATCCACCTGGTAGCTCCCATCTTCTTTTTTCCAGTTGGTGAAGGGCGCCTCGGCCCACGGATCTAGCGGCGCTTCCGCATAGTACGCTACAACGTAGTGGTTGTAGGGGATCTGAAACAGCAGAAGTTCGTCGGGGCGGCGAGCCGCTTCAATGTAGCGCGTCGCCGCCTGGAATTGTGGTTTGATTGGGAGCGTGGCCTGTCGGTACAGACCAACACCGTTCAAAAATAGCACGTGCAACAGCAAAATAACAATCGCCCAATGCCGGAAGTGGTGAATCGTCGCCAGTCCAGCGCCCGCCAGCACATAGAAGGCCGGCGCAGCCCAGATCAGATAGCGGTCGGTGAAGATCGAGCCGCGCAGCGAGACCAGCCACAGCAACAACAGCGGAACGAGCATCCACACCCACAGTTGCGCCAGGGCCTCAAGCCGCCGCCGCCAGGCCAGCGCGCCCATCCCGACCAGGGCTAGCGCCCCGAAAAAGAGCGCCACATACACGGTGAAACGCCCGCTGAGCAGACCGCCCTGCGCCACACCGAGCGTCCATCCGCTGTAAAGCGCCGTCGTCATCTCCGCCAGGGAATATGCCGGATACCCGGTTTCCCGCTCACCGAGCAACAGCGGCGCTACCCAGCGCAACATCGGCAGGTAGGGAAGCGTTAGCAGTGTCAGCACAGCCAGCCCACCCCACCACGCGTGTCTACGCCGGCGTGGATGCAGCCAGAACCACAGCACTTCCACAGGGATGAGGAACGCCGCCAGGAGATGACTATAGAAGGCGAGGCTGGTGGCAATCAATACCGTCGCCCACCAGCGCCAGCCTGGACGGACACAGGCGCGATCCAGCGCATAGAGCGCCAACAGCACCAGCATCGGCGTCCACGTGTACATCTTGATTTCCTGCGCGTACCACACCATATACGGCGACAGCGCCATCAGCAGCGCGCTCCACGCTGCC